>ERZ1031885.2-NODE-2-length-247676-cov-33.736383_pt1 | contig 247676 bp, 188 predicted proteins | sample MGYA00518168_ERZ1031885 | MGnify/ENA primary metagenome ERZ1031885 (study PRJEB33719, sample SAMN04261269) | wastewater metagenome | biome: rural village; feature: human; material: feces | host: Homo sapiens | place: El Salvador | collected 2014-01-14 ...
GACAGAATCGAGCGAATCTGCTCCAGCTTGAAGCCGAGTCCTTTGAGAAAAAGGACTGTAGAAAGACATCCGACCATCGCAATTGTGCACTGGTTCACAGTGAGTACCCCGAACCAGTTAGACGGCAGAACAGAATTACAGCCACACCTGTTCTTCAGGCTTTACCTCGCCGACCGCATTGGCCACACGTATGGCATCATTCCGACTCAATCTACCGGCGAATCCCTGTAGATCCGACCGGCGGAACCGCACCAGCTGCGCGCAGCGAGCAGTCGTCAGATGGGTAAGCCCGGCATGCTCATACTCGGGCAGTTGCACATCGCCCGCCCCATGCCAGGTTGGATTGCTGGTCAGTTTCACAGCCACTCCGCCGTCATCGTCGGCTTGTATGACGATGGCGGCCACGTAATGGTTGCGTGATTTCGTCGGATCATCCTCGAACCGCACCCGCATGCGATACACGTCGAAGACATGCAATTGCTCCGGAACCGGCATCAATTCCGGAATATCATGATCATTCGCCATCGCGCCACGCCTTGGGCAGTACGGCAACGCCATCGGTGCCCCGGCTTGGATTCAACACCATGGCGTTCGGCACTTCAACCACCGGATACCCCTGTTCGTCGACCCCACGGTATGTAACCCCATTGGCGGCAACATGTCCCGCGCGAGGCAGCACGGGTTCAGGCGCCTTCACCTCGAACGGAATACGACGCTGCGACACCAACTGCACGCTGGCCATATTCACGAACGTATTGAAATTCAATCCCATGGAATCAAGAATGGCGTTCACTTCGGCTTTGAGATCATCATCCATGCGAACAGTGGTAGTGCTCATAATGAATCCTTTCCAAAGCCAATTGTATTACTAATGACTTCTTTTCTCAATACAATCCGTAGAACGCTTAACGCTTTTGCATCATGACCTTGACATCGGGACAATCCCGCGTGAAACCAATCTCTGTCTTTGCGCTCATCAGCTGGGGAGCTCACGGTCACACTCATACGTCGCAGACCACGAGCCTCACGCGCTTCCTCATTCCACATCTGTGTTAACAACATGTGTTAATCGCATGCATCGCCACCATGATTCCCCAATGATGTCAAGGGTTCCCCGGTCTCACTATTGTTGCTTCCCTAAGACCGCTTCGACCATCGGCACCTTCTTGGTGGCCACGACCACGTCGCTGACCGGCAACGCTTCGGTAGGCGTGCTTTCAATCGCAATCCTGCTGATCGTCGCCCTCATCTTCCTCCTCCTGCAAAAAGACCCCACCCGTAAGTAGTACTTGTCTACTCAATGCGCATGTAGATTCAATCGCCACAACCGATTGATTCTGCGTGCGCATTCCTAGGTGATGCCGTATTTCCGATGTCAACTTACGTCTGAAAAGTCACGCATGGCAAGAGTCGACCGCACAGTAATCGCAATTGCAATCTTCTTCAGAGTCTACGAAAGAAGCAATGTTGATTCGAAAATCAGAAGAAATTGAGGGCACGTGCCACTTCGTCGACGATGTCGAGCATGGCGCTGCGCGCACGTTCAGGCTCTCCCTTGGCGATCGCGTCGGCTACGGCATCATGCGCGTCAAGCGCGGCGGACTTCGGCTTCATCGGGTATTTGCCGAGTTCCACGCGCCCGCGCAGCACGGTGGCGATGGTGTCGGAAAGCGCGGCGAACAGCTCGTTGCCGCTTTCATGCAGGATCAGCGTATGGAATTCCACGTCAAGATCATGGAATTGTGCGAGCCCGGCTTCGCCTTCCTCGTTGGCTTCGGCGATCTGCCGCATTTGCGCCGCGTACACGGGGAATTTCGCCTTGACGTCGATGGGGGCAAGACGTGCGGCGGAAGCTGCTGCAGCCGGTTCGACCGCCAGTCGCAGTTCAGTGAGAGACGACAACTGCTGCTCGCGTTGCGTGGAGTGGAGACGCCATTCGATCACCTGATGGTTGAGCGCCTGCCATTCGCCGAATGGACGTGCAACAAGTCCGATGCGACGTTTGACGAGTACCGCATTCATGGATTCCAGTGTTTTCGCGACTTCTCGCGCCACGGTTCTGGAAATACCGAAACGACTTTGCAAGGCTTCCAACGTAAGGCTTTCGCCAGCCTTCCACACACCGTCAAGCATTTCGATGGCGAGCGTTCGACTCACCGAATCCTGCATCAGCTCACCGCCAGTATTTTCTGCGATTACCGTGCCTTCACCCATCGACCGTTCCTCCCCTGCCCACTCCACAACATGTCTGCTTTGTTTCACGGTATGTTTCACATATTCTGCGACACGCACGGTAATCACAAATTGCAGATGATTGCGTATCTGCGATTGCGTGATTTACCGCCATTTTGCACTATCTCCAGCATAGCAAGTCACACGATTTTTCCAATTCGTAGTACTTTTTATTTGACTGATACTACTTTTACGGTTTATAGTAGTCTTATTCCTGGTGCGAAGCGGCACAGGATCATCAATAGCAAGGAGAGCAACATGAGCATTCACGTAGTGGTGATGGGCGTTGCAGGATGCGGCAAATCCACCGTCGCAGAAGCCATCTATGAACGACTCGGATACGTGTACGCGGAAGGCGACGACTTCCATCCGCAGGCGAATATCGACAAAATGTCAGCCGGCATTCCACTCACCGATGAGGACCGCTGGCCATGGCTGAACGTCATCAACTCCTGGATGGTGGCACGCGAGGCGCTCGGCGAAAACACCGTGGTGTCCAGCTCCGCGTTGAAGCGCAGCTACCGCGAGGTGCTTGCCAAGAACGTGCCCACATTCTTCATTCACCTCAACGGCAGCCACAAGCTCATTCAGCATAGGCTCAGCGAACGCAAGGGCCATTTCATGCCGCCCGCGCTACTGCCAAGCCAGTTCGCCATTCTTGAGCCGCTTGCCCCCGAAGAGAACGGCGTGGAAATCTCCATTGAAGGCAGCGTCGACGAAATGGTCGACCGTGCCATCGAAGCGCTGAACGCCTATGCGACAACCGTAGCCGCGACGGTGGCAGCCCAAACCGCAACCCAGGCCGCCTAACCCACCATCCCCCAGTCCGCATGTGTCCGATTCGGCAGAAACGGACACGTACGCACCCAAAATGGGCTTCCATATGTCCGAATCTCCAGAATCGGACAAATCTAGCAAGCCAACCCCATGAATCGAGGAGGATTCATGAACCTTATTGCAGCAGCGATCATCGGCATCGCCATCATCGTTCTACTTATCGCGGTATGCAAAGTGCATCCGTTCCTCTCCTTGCTAGCCGGCTCGTTCACGATGGCCGTATGTGCAGGCGTGGAATACGACGAAGCGTTCGGCAGCTTCACCTCCGGCGTAGGCTCCACCATCGCCAACGTCGGTCTACTCATCGCGTTTGGCTCAATCATTGGCACGATCCTGTTCAAGTCGGGCGGCGCCGACACCATCGTCGACACCATCATGGCCAAAACACCGTTGCAACGCTTGCCGTGGGCAATGGCACTAATCGCGTTTATCGTCGGCGTTCCCATGTTCTTCGAAGTCGGCGTGGTCATCCTCATTCCGGTGGTGCTCTTCGCCGCCCGCCGAACCAAAGCTCCGGTTGTACTGCTGGGCATTCCAGCCCTCGCAGGCCTTTCCACCCTGCACGCGTTCGTGCCTCCGCACCCCGGCCCACTCACCGCAATCTGCGCACTGAACGCCAACCTTGGCATCACCTTGGCACTCGGCCTGCTCGTAGCCATCCCAACCGTAATCATCTCCGGCCCGATCTTCAGCAAACTCGCCGCCAAGTGGGTACCGATCGCCGCTCCGGAAAACAAGGCTGAGACCGAAGCTCCAAAATCCGCGGAAAACCGCCCTTCCTTCGCATCCGCAATCGCCGTCATCCTACTGCCGGTCGTGCTTATGCTCGCCGCTTCCATCGTGGATCTGACCGGTCAAAGCGAAACCGCGTGGGGTCGTGCGCTCGCATTCATCGGCACTCCGTTGACCGCGCTGCTCGTCACCACGATTTTCGCGATGGTCGTGCTCGGCTACATGCAGAAGTTCACCCGCGACGCGGTCAATGGCATGGTCGGCCAATCCTTCAGCTCGGTCGCCGGCATTATTTTGATCGTCGCTGCCGGTGGTGGCTTCAAACAGACGCTCGTCGATTCCGGCATCGGTGACGTGATCGCCAATTCAATCACCGAATCCGCCATGAATCCGCTGATTGCAGGCTGGCTGGTCGCCGTGCTCATCCGCCTCGCCACCGGTTCCGCAACCGTCGCCACCGTCACCGCTTCCGGCATTATGGTGCCGCTCGCCACCGGCATGAGCCCGACGCATTTGGCACTGCTGGTGCTCGCCATCGGCGCAGGATCCGTGTTCTTCTCACACCTGAATGATGCTGGATTCTGGCTGGTCAAGGAATATTTCGGCATGACTGTCGGCCAGACGTTGAAGACCTGGTCGTTAATGGAAACGATTCTGTCGGTCACCGGCTTGGGTTGCGTCATGCTGCTTTCGCTAGTGCTTTGACGCACGATATTCCACACATGAATTGAGATATACGATTCGCACGTCTCATATCTGAACAACATATCTGAGATACAGAAATTACAGACCTGCCGTCCATCTGTTGTTTGTCACCTTCTCTTCTGCATTGCGGAAGGCGACGGCGATGGACGGGCGGCACCAATCCCAATCAAATCCACAATTCCACATCAAACACAACCGTAGAAAGAAGAACATCATGCAGCTGGCAATGATCGGCCTAGGCCGAATGGGCGGCAATATGGCGAAGCGCATCACGGCAGCCGGGCACGAGGTGGTCGGATACGACCGCTCCCCCGAATCGGATCGCACCGTAGCAAGCCTCGAAGAGATGGTGACCGCGCTCACCGCGCCGCGCATCGTGTGGGTGATGGTGCCCGCAGGCGAGGCGACCGACAGCACCATCAACGAATTGGCGGAACTACTTGAGCCCGGCGACATGATCATCGATGGCGGCAATTCCCGTTACACCGATGACGCGCGTCACGCGGCCGAACTCGAGCCGAAGGGCATTCACTTCATGGATTGCGGTGTTTCCGGCGGCGTGTGGGGCATCGACCGCGGGTATGCGCTCATGGTGGGTGGCAGCGAAGAGGATTTTGAACGCGCCCGACCGATTTTCGAAGCGCTCAAGCCTGAGGGCGATTCCGGACTCGTGCTCGCAGGACCGGTTGGCGGCGGCCATTTCGCCAAAATGGTGCACAACGGCATCGAATATGGCATGATGCAGGCGTTCGGCGAAGGTTTTGCCACTATGGTGAAATCCGACCTCATCAAGGATCCGGCCGCCGTAATGAGCTCGTGGCGAGACGGCTCCGTAGTGCAGTCCTGGCTGCTCGATCTGCTGGCCATCGCGTTCAAGTCGGATCCGACACTCCAGTCCATGCCGCCGGTGGCCAATGAATCCGGCGAGGCGAAGTGGATGATCGAGGCGGCGCTCGAACTGGGCGTACCAACCCCCGCCACTACGGCCGCACTGTACGCACGTCAGACTTCCCGCGGCGGTGCGGATGACATTCTGCGCGTAGTTTCCACCATGCGCGCCCAGTTTGGCGGTCACGTCACCAAGATTGACGAAATTGCCACGCACTGATTGCGTCATGGTCGGCGAGCGCCACGTACCACGCGCCGACCATGCATCTCGTTTCGTAGATTTCGCCCGGCCTCCCGCCCCACCGGATTTCGGGCGAACCCATATCCGTACACATCAAAAAACGAAATTCGTTATATGTGGCAGATTCCCCCTCTCGGGAAAAATGATATTCGCTATATGTGGCAGACCTACTAGGCCAAACGTCACTTAGGGGGCAAGTTTTATCCCCTCTAACCGTCGTTTTCCGCATAAACCTGCCACATATAGCGCAAACGACTTGTTCAGCGGCCGTAGACTTCGTGTACGAACTTTTCGAGCGCGGCGATGGAACGCTCCACCTTCTCCGTGTCGATGCAGTACGCCATGCGGAAGTAGCCGGGCACACCAAAGCTGTCGGACGGCACGAGAATCAGGTCGTAATCCTTGGCTTTCATGCAGAACGCGTTCGCATCCTCCTCAAGCGCCTTCGGGAAGATGTAGAACGTACCGCCCGGGCGCACCACGTCGAATCCGAGCCTCACCAACGCGTCGTACAGGAGGTTCATGTTCTTTTCGTATACGGAAAGATCGCTCGTCTCATCCACCACCTTGGCCACGGCCAGCTGCACGCTGGATCCTGGGCAGTTGTGTCCGGTTTCGCGGCTGACCTGGCCGCACATGGGCACGATCAGTTCTGCGTCGGTGGCACGCGGATTCACCGCCACATAGCCGATGCGCTCGCCCGGCAATGACAGCGACTTGGAGTACGAGTAGCACGAGAGCGTATTGTCGTAGAACTTGCTCGGATACGGCTGCACACCCCCGTCGAATACGATTTCGCGGTACGGTTCGTCGGAGATCAAGAAGATGTCATGGCCGTATTCAACTTGCTTGGCACGCAGGATTTCAGCCAGTCGTGTCAGCGTTTCGGCGGAGTAGACGGCTCCAGAAGGATTGTTCGGCGTGTTGATGAGCACCGCGGCGGTACCCGGGTTCAACACCTGTTCAAACGCTTCGAAGTTGATTTGGAAGCTTTCGGTATCGGCTGGCACCACGGTCAGGTGCGCGCCGGTTCCGTTGACATACGGCTGGTACTCAGGGAAGTAGGGGGCAAACGTGATGACTTCGTCTCCAGGCTTGGTCACCACGCGCAGTGCGTGGGCCAGCGCGCCGGCCGCTCCCGTGGTCGGGAAGATGTAATCGGCCGTATAGTCCATATCGAAGCGACGGTTGAGGCTTTCCGCAATGGCCGCGCGCACCGAGTCAATGCCCAGCGACGGCGAGTATCCGTGCAGCGCGACCGGCCCCACCTCCTGGTACAGGGCGATCATCTCGTCGGTGAAGCTTTGCGGACAGGGCACGCTCGGATTGCCCAGCGAATAGTCGAACACGTTCTCATAGCCGATTTCGGCGCCGCGCACGGTCGCATATTCGCTCAGCTCGCGGATTACGGATTTTCCGCCGAGCATGGCTTTGTAGGCTTCGTTGATCATGGACAACCTCCCCGTCGTTCGTTCATTTCGCGCTTTCGCACGTTCGCGCTGCCACGCACGTTCGCATGTGTTCGCACATTTGCGTTTTCCGCAGGACAATCCGCGGAAAAACGCCGCTATATCGTTTTTACCACCGGATTGTCACAGCCGGCTTTCGATGGTCACTTGGCAAACGGCGGCTGCTGTTGCGAAATCTCTATGCCGGGTACGAATCCTTCGCTGAAGATCCTGCGCCAATATTCGAGCATGTCTGATTTCGACATTGACATGAACATGCCCGCCGCAAGCACGGCGACATCCTCGTTGAATACGGTATCAATCGGCAGTTTCTCATGCAGTTTCGGCCAGCGTTGCAGTACGGAAAGCATTCCGCCGACCGTGAAGTCAAGCATGAGATCGGTTTTCAGATCGAGGTTGTCGGCCTCCAGCCCAAGTACGGAAATCATGGTGAGTCGCCCGAATTCCTTGAGTGACGAAACGAGTTCCGGTGAGCTGTGCGGGCCGGCCAGCAATGCCAGTCGGTCGAGACGCTGGCGCTGTTCCGGATCGCGCAGCAGCGCGGTGACATGCTTGCGCCATTCGGTGTCCGGATCGAAATCCCGTCCCGGTACGCCTGGCATTGGCGTGTTTTCGACGGCGTGCAGAATTGCGGAGTCCGCGAGTTCCGGCAGTCCGGAGAAATGGTAGTAGAAGGAATTGCGATTCACGTCTGCCGCGCGAACGATGTCGGTGACGGTGATTTTGTTGTACTCGCGTTCCGAAAGCAGCTCCCAGAATGCGTTTTCGAGACGTTCTTTCGCCGGCAGGATTTCTGAGTCTCTGCGTGGTCGTGGCATCAGTACCCCCTGATAATTAGTCACGCTGCCTTATAACCACATTTATTGTACAAGCTGTCTAGACCAAATTTCGGCAAATGTCGTATACGAATTCACGCTTACGACACAAGTACGCTACATGCACAGCGCCCGCCCATGTTCGCACAGTGCTCACACCTCATTCGCACTTCACTTTCGCTGAACTTTCGGATTGCGCGCGAGCGCCGCCTGCAACAGAATCACCAGCGCCTGATTGATGTTGCGCCGATCCGCACTGCTCAAGCCAACATATGTGCCGAGCATTTCGGGAATTACTTTCGGACCGGCTGCCACGATCGCGGAAATACTGCCCGCCCCGGAAGCTTCGAGCACGGAGAACAGCGCGTCGACCGCATGCTCGCGCTGTTCTTTGGAAAGTCCCGCAAGCCAGCCGTTCAGCGACTTGTTGAACACCACTGAACTGTCGGCCACATCTTCGGCCTTGGCGAATTCACCCCCGTGCATCTGCCACGAGAAGGCGAAATGCTGCATGATGCCATCCACGTCGGATTTCACCACCACGCAATGTTCGGGAGTTTCAAACACCATGCCCACCACCGAGGAGTCCGGCACGATTTTCACGATGCGGTCGCTCACGCTCGCATATTCGAAGCTTTTCACCACTTCCTCGGGGAAGCCCGGCCCGTCGAGCGAGTAGATGCGTTCAACACGATCCTTGATCTCGTCTTCGGCGTTCATGGCCGCATATACGGCCAGATTACCGCCTTTGGAGTGACCGGTCAGCAGTATCGGCCCATCCCACAGCGAGGCGACTTTTTTCAGGTATTCAGCTGCGGAAACCTGTGCTGGAACCGGGTATTGGAAGGCCATGTTGAAGTCTTCCTTCCATCCGACCAGCGAATCATCGGTGCCTCGAAACGCCACAACCAACGTTCCCGACGGTAGCCGGAAAGTCACTGCCGCGAACTGCGTTTGCGCGTCGCCATCAAACTGCTCGCAGTACGCGCTCATTTCAACGTCGGAAAACCGCGGGTTCGCCGCCACAGCATGGTAGAAGTCGTGCGTCACCTGCGGATCGACCAATCCCACGTTCTCCACGTCATGGTCGGCTACGGGCTTGTCGTGGTTCAGCTCGTCATCGGCACGCGCAATCGTCGCACCGCCAAACGGGGGCGTGCGCAGCATACGCAATGATGCGATCGGACGTCGAATATCGAATTGCTTCGCACGCGCCTGCAACGTACCGTATTTCGCTACCAAATCGTCCAATAGCAGCACGCATTTCGGCACTTCGTCGTACGAAAGCTGTGCCAACACCAATGCGTCGGCCTCGCGGAACGGCAATGCCTCGAAACTGCGCGTTTCCGTGCGCGCATAGTCAATAATGTTGCCCATCACGCATCCCCCTCCTTGTCGTTGCGCAGTTCACCGACAGCGACTTTCGCCGCACTGGCTGGAATCGCCTTGAGCACATCTTTGATGAGTTCGCGCGTTTCGACGTCGGTGCCCCTGGCGGCCGCCACGATTTTCGGCAGCGAATCCGTCCAATTCGCCGCCAAATCAGCGATATTACCGTACCCCGCTGCTGCAAAGATGTCGTACATCTGGTTGATGGCCCGTTCGCGCTGTTCCTGGCTTACGCGGTCGAACCATCCATCAATGGTTTTGCCGATGAGTTGCGCGCCGCCTGTCAGCTCGCTTGCCCGCTCGAATTCGCCGGATTGCGTCACCTGCCAGCTTGATCCCATATGCTGCAGAATGCTTATGGCGTCGGCTTTGACGAAGGTTGGTTTGATTTGCGATTGCAGCAGCATGCCGATGATGGAGGATTCCGGCACGGTCTTGTCGATTCGTGCCGCGATTGCCTGATATGCGCGGCTATGCACCATGACTTGCGACATTCCAGGCCCATCATGTGAGAAAATGCGGGAGATTCTGCAGTTGCGTCCCGGCACGCTTCCGCCGAGTGCCGGTAGCAGTCCGAGCCGCCGCGCGCGCTCGCCGGTCGCTTCAATATCGCTTTGTGTGATTTGCATGGCCGCGTATACCGCCATGTTGCCGCCTTTGGAATGCCCGCCGATCATAATGCCGGGCGATTCTTTCGCCGAGAGCAAACGTTCCGTCCTGTCCAAAATTGAGTCCGCATATCGATATGCCGATTCTTGCGACGGCACTGGGCAACGCACCGCCATATTGAAATCCTCTTTCCAACCGACGAGCGTGCCGTCAGTGCCACGGAACGCAACATATAAGCCGAAATCGGCACCCAAATCGAAAGTCATCGCAGCGAATTGCTGCTGCTCGCCCTCATCCAAACGTTCGGCATACTCCCCCACCCGCAATCCGCGGAATCGCGGCGATTCGCAAACCGCACGCAGCAGCGAAAGCCGGTAATCATTCATTTCAGAGGAATTCGAAACAAACATCTCATCGTAGCTTTCGGCGCGCAGCAATTCACGAATCGGCACGGTCGCCACCGACTTGGCCTCGCCGAATACTGGAACCAAACCCAGCAATCGCATGTAGGAAAGCTCGGAAAGCACCAAGGAATCGACATTGCTGAACGCCAATTCGCCGAACCCTCGGAACTCTCGGCGCACATAATCCACCACATTGCCCATGCCTCAACTTTAGCCCGTTCGCGGCTCCGACCACATGCCACCACGCGCATTTCCCCACATGTTCTCGCGCACACCCCCGTACACCCACGCTCAAACCGACTCAGCCACACACTGTAGGATATGTGCGAACACCAGTTGCAAACACACATCGCAGGTGCAGCGAACGCAAGTCGAACGCACCAGTAATGCATGCAACAAACTTATGAAGGGACGCTCCAGAACACCATGGAACCGATTGAAATCGCTGTGGATTGGCTGAAAACCAATTCCGGAAAAATCATTCTGCTCATTGTCGTCGCACTGCTTGCGGCCGTTATCGACAAGGCGCTTACCCGAATCGTGAGCAAAGTGCTGGACCGTTCGCAAGTGCCGAACGCTTCGATTTTCATCAATATTCTGCGCGCGGTGGTGTGGACGTTGGCTGTGGGCACTGTGCTGCAGCCGGTGTTCGGCATTAATCCGACCACGATTTTCACCGCGCTCGGCATCGGCGGCCTTGCGGTGTCGCTCGGCATGAAAGATACGATCGCGAATATCATCGGCGGTTTCGGTCTGATGCTTGGCCGTGTAATCCAGCCGGGTGATCTGGTGAATGTGGCGGGCACCGATGGCGTGGTCGAAGATATCAACTGGCGTCAGACCGTGGTGCGCGAGCGCAATGGCAACGTCAAGATTATTCCGAATTCGATCCTGAACACCACGTCACTGGAAAAACTCAATCCGTCCAATGAGATGCTGGTTCGCGTGCCGTTCACCGCCAAGGCCGGCACCGACATCGACGAGATGACCCGTCAGGTGGTGGAGGCTGTGCAGCGCGATACCGCCGATTTGGCCGACCCGCGCTTCCCGCCGAAAGTGAGACTGACCGGCTACTCCCCTTACGGCATCAATGTCGAAGTGTGCGCGTACGCCAAGCCGGGATCGTTGCTTCCCGACATGATCAACGCCGTGGCACGTTCCATCGCCAATGCTGATTTTCTTGAGAATCGCGCCATCAACAAGGAATCGTAATCTCCTTGTGAACACAAGAAATCGCGATTGACCCATGTATAAAAAATGCCGCATGTAGTTTCCACATGCGGCACTTTTTTATACTGGAATTATTACCTCATTAGGTTGATTGCCGTAAGAATAACCGTCACTACAATGTAAGTAATTACACCGACGTTCAGTATTGCCGTTCTCGTGCGAACGCCGCAAGGCAGTTCTTCCGGTGCGGTATAGAATACAAAATTCTTACGTTCACGAATAAGCAGCACCACACCCGCAATGATCAGACCGTAATACAGCAGCATATAGATGCCGAATATCATCATTCCCGTCGCATTCTGGCCCATCCACTGCATCATGGCTGTTCCGTCGCCGTTTTCCGCACTGGTCAGCACGTTCATCAAACTGTCGATGTCAATGTTCGTCACCACCCATGGCGCGACCACGCCGCCCATGAAGTTGACGAACATGTGCATGACCACCGAATAACGCAGTTTGCTGGTACGCACGTACACGTAGCCGAACACAAGACCCAATGCGAATGCGTAGAAGAACTGAAACAGGTTCATGTGCACCAGGCCAAAGAACATCGCGGAGAACACGATCGCGGTTTTTTCGCCGTATTTGCGCGTACGGCTGATGAGTTCCTTGCGGAAGATCCATTCTTCGAACAATGGTCCGAGAATCACGAGGAACACCACGTTCCACACGTCGAATTGCATGGCCAGATCACTTACCGAATTGCTGGCGTTGCCTCCGGAAAGCAGCGACGCCAGCATATTGCCGATGAGACTGCCCACATACATGAGCGGGAAGCACATGACCAGCAGTTTGAAGAATTGGCCCGGCTTCATGTCGAACTTGCGTGTTTCAATGACCGACGATTTGCCCATGATCAGTACCGCGAGCGGCATGGCCACGAGATACAAAGGGGCATCCGACGCCACATACACCGCCCAATTCGGCAGATTCGTGGTGTGCAGTACCTGATAAAGCACGCCGGAAAGCACCGTTGCAAGCGCATACCAGATCACCACCATCAGGCACATGCCTACGCCGATGCGGGAGAACACGCTTTTCACGCGCCTGAGCCAAAGTTCATAAGGATTAACTTGCGGCTGCGGATACTGCGGTTGTTGCTGATATCGCTGATATTGGGATGGCTGCTGCGGATTCTGCTGCGGATGCGGTTGTTGCGGCCGCTGCGGATATTGTGGGTACTGCGGAAACGTCATATTTGCCTTTGCGACGACGTGCACGGGGTGCATATACGAAAATGCTGATATTCAGCACCTTAATACAGGAATGCTGAATATCAGCTTACAATCTCATGACCATCGTCATGGGCGTCCGCAACGAAACAGCTCATACGGCGAGCGCGGCGATCGGACGCGGAGCCACCACCACTTCGGCTCCAACCGTCAGGCCGGCAGGAAGCTCATTGGCCGGCAGCTGCACGGTGACGGGCAGGTGGCCCGCACCTGCGGCAACCGTCAAGTCAACGCGGGCGAGCGCACCGAGGAAGTGCACCATGTCGACGCGACCACGCTCGCCTACCATGTTGCCATCGTTTGCGGCCAGAGTAATCACAAGGTTTTCCGGTCGCACGAGCACGGTGGAGGCGTCGCGCTTGGAGGCTTCGAGCAGCGGCACACGCTGACCGAACACCACGGCTTCCTCACCATTCGTGATGCCGGGGAGCCGGTTAGTCAGGCCAATGAAGGTGGCTACGTATTCGCTGGCCGGACGGCGGTACAGCGTCTGCGGGTCGGCGATCTGTTCGATACATCCGTGGTTCATTACGCCGATGCGGTCGGCAACGGCGAGCGCTTCTTCCTGATCGTGGGTCACGAACACGGTGGTGGTGCCGGCTTCGAGCTGGATGCGGCGGATTTCGTCGCGCAGCTGCACACGAACTTTGGCGTCAAGTGCGGAAAGCGGCTCGTCGAGCAGGAGTACACGGGGGTTCACGGCCAGTGCGCGGGCGAGCGCCACACGCTGCTGCTGACCGCCAGACATCTGCTGCGTGTATTTGCCGGCCTGATCGGCAAGGCCTACAAGTTCCAGCTTCTCCATGGCCTGCTTACGTCGTTCCGTCTTGCCCATGCCGCGGATCTCCAAGCCGAATTCCACGTTCTGCAGAGCGGTCATGTGCGGGAACAGCGAGTACGCCTGGAACACCATGGCCATGTTTCGCTTGTTGGCGGGCACACCGGTCACATCTTGCCCGCCGACAAGAATCCGACCGGCCTGAATGTCTTCCAAGCCTGCGAGGGAGCGCAGCGCGGTGGATTTGCCGCAGCCGGAGCCGCCGAGCAGCACGACCATTTCACCAGGATTGATTTCTAGGTTGAAGTTGTCGAGCGCCTTGTTGGTGGCTCCTGGGTAGATTTTGTCTACATTAAGCATTTGCACGCCGCCGCCGCGTTCCGCGGAGTCGTTGAGGACTTCGCGTGCGGCTCGGGTTACGGTTTCGGCACTCAGATCGGCGTCTACGAACGCTTCCGAAGTGCGTGCGATGGTTGCTTTCTGATCAGCGAGAGTCATGATTCGTTGCTTTCTTTGGATTTACGCAGTGCGTCGGAAATAAGATCGAGGGCTACCAGCAGGATCACGCCGAACAGTAGTGCCAGCAGCGACATGGCGGTGGAGATTTGGGAGTTGGATTGACCAAGCTGGTAGAGCGCCACCTGCAGGTTCATGCGTCCAAGCAGCGATGCGACGGTGTATTCGCCCAGCACCACGGCGATGGAGATGAACGATGCGGAGAGGATCGACTGCCACAGGTTAGGGATGAGCACGCGGAAGAACACGCGCGGCCAAGAGGCTCCGAGCGAGCGGGATGCCTCGCACAGCGTTTTCACGTCAATGGAGTTGAGGCCCACGGCGAGCGCGCGGAATGCAAATGGCATCACCAGAATAACGTAAGCGAAGCACAGCCAGATCGGGTTGGTGTTGAGCACGTCGGCGCTGAGCCAACGGTAGATCGGTCCCAGGCCGACTACGAGCACGATGGCGGGGATGGTCAGCGGCAGGGTGGCCACCCATTCGATGGCGCGTTCCAACTGCTTGGAGCGAATGTGCACGATCACCATGGTGGGTACCATGAGCAGCAGCATGATGACCACGGTCACCACACACAATCCCATGGACGATCCAAGACCGCTCCACAATGTGGACAAGTCAGCACCAAGCGCACTGCCATCGCCGGTGAAAATCGCAATCCACGGATCCAAACTCCACTTGCCGGAAAGCGGGTGTCGAATGGTGAACACAAACATAGACACCAGTGGCACGAACAGAAACAGCAGCGTGAACGTGAGAATGATCGCCTTGATCACGCGCTGCTTGCGCACGCGGGCGGCACGCAGCTGCGGGGGCATTGTTTTAGTATGATTCACTGCCATTGTCCGGTCCTCTTTTCTACAACGTGGCTCAGCATCATCACCAGAGCGACCACGATGATCATCGCGAAGGCGAGAACTTGCGCGAATCCCTGCTGATTCGGATCCATTTCGTTGCGCATGGCGCCCTGAATCATAAGCGGCACCAGAATCGAACGCTGTGAGAACAATGCGGCGGCTGTCGCATATGCGGAGAACGCGCTGGCGAACAGCAGCAGCAATGCGGAAATGAAACGCGGAACCAGTATCGGCCCCGCAACGCGCGTCCAATACTGGAAGGTGTTGCCGCCGAGCGATTCGCAAGCCTCACGCCACTGCGGACGAATCGAATCGACCGCAGGCAGGAAGATGATGATCATCAGCGGAATCTGGAAGTAGCAGTAGACCGTGATTAGGCCAGGCAGGGAGCTCAACCAGTTCGGGTTGACGGTCAGTCCGGTCAGCTGGCGGATCAGCATGGTGCCGACGCCGTTGATGCCGATGGTGGCGATGAAGGCGAAAGCGAGCATCACGCCGCCGAACTGTGCAAGCACCGACGAAATGGCACTGATCATGCGGCGCAGCAGTCCATTCGGTTTGCTGCCAATCACCAGCGCATACGAGGCGACCGCACCCACGACCGCGCCGATGAGTGCGGAGATCACGGAAACGAGAATGGAGGTGGCGAACGCGGCGATGGTGTTCGCTTCGAAGAGTTTACTGAAGTTATTGAGGGTAAATCCGCCATCGACGTTCTGGAACGCGCCGACGATTACGATAACGGTGGGCGCGAGCAGGAAGCAGGCGGTGTAGGCGAAGAACGGGATGGTCACGACGAATGTACCGATTTCGCGGCGATGCGTAGCGAAATCGGAGGTTGCGGAGGGTCCGTTTTCTCGCGTCCCTCGGGCTTCGCGTACGTTACGCCCGCCGATAACTCCCGCTTTGGGGGTGATTGCTGCAGTCATGGTTGCATGCATGCTTTCATACGATTGATATGCGGTGAGATTGCATAGGATTGTGGGATTGCGCTATTGCGCTGGAGACATGCTTCAAGGCCGGCTGTTGCGGCAGAAGACGTCGGGGAACTTGCTTCAGCCCGTCGTATCCGCCGGTCTACCGGCCTTGGATTACATTGTTTCCGATTGCGTTCCAACGCTCGTTTGCATTGCTTACGAGCGGTTGCCAATCAGTTGCCGATGGTCTTGTCCCAGTTGTTCTGGAGCCATTCGGTGATGCGAGTGGAATCGTCGTTGGTATAGGTCACTGGATCGCCTTCGATGGTGATGGCGGTCTTCAGGGTGTTCTGGTCAACCGTGCCGTCTTCCTTCATGGAGTCGAGGAGCACCGGGTTGGCGCCACCCTTGAACCATTCGTTCTGAGCGTCGGCGGTGTACAGATATTCCTCCCACAGGCGTGCTGCGGCCGGGTGCGGAGCGTCCACATTGATGGCCTGGTTGTAGTAACTGACCACTTGGGCGTTCTTGAAGGTCTTGAACTTCCAGTTCACGCCCTTCTCCTTGAGGCTCTTCTGGTAGGAGGCCTGGTTGTAGCTCCAGTCCATCACCACGCCGGTCTGGCCGGAGTCGATGGTTCCGTCGGTCACGTCAACGGTGGTGAGGTTGCCAGCGTCCTTGAGCTTCTTGAAGTAGTCGAGGCCCGGCTGCAGGTCGTTGATGTCGCCACCTGCAAGCTGGTTGATCATGAGGTAGCCGTTGAATGCGGCGCCAGCTTCGGCAGGCTTGCCGTTCAGCGCCACGGTGCCGGCGAACTTCGGATCCATCAGATCGTCGAGGTTGTTGATGTCGCCGTACTTGTCGGCGTTCCAACCGATCGACATGATGCCGGTGTAGTCGGCGTAATACTTGCCGTCGGCATTCTTCACGGAATCCGGAATCTTATCCCAAGCCTGCACCTTGTAGGAGGCGAAGTTGTCGGTGCTGGTGGAGGCCACGGCCAAGCCAAGGTCGAACACGTCGGGAGCAGCGTCGGTGCCTTTGTTGGTCTTGGCTGCGTCCACTTCTTCCTTGGATGAGGCGTTCGGGTTCAGCTCGTTGATCTTGATGTTCGGATACTTCTTCTTGAAGCCGTTGATGACCTCGCCATAGTTGGACCAGTTGTGAGGAAGTGCGATGACGTTGAGCTGGCCTTCCTTTTCGGCGGCGGCAACCAGATCGTCCATCGTACCGAAATCAGCCAATGAAGTAGCCTTTGCGGACTTTTCATCAACCTTTACGGCCTTGCCGGAAGTGGAATCAGCTGAGGAATCCGTGCTGTCCGATCCGCAGGCGGCCATGGAGAAAGCCAGAACGGCAGCAAGGGAGCCGGCAGCCAGTTTGCGCAGAGAAATCATGGAAATCAATATCTTTCTTATGCCTTGTTCATAACAACAAGAAAGAAGATAAGCCCTCAAATCAACGCGATACTGACCTTACAGTAAATATGCAGTTTATTTTGAATCGGAAAAACTAAATTTTCCCAAACTGCAGGTAAATTGGTGAAATATGTCAACTGGCACCAACGCAGTGTCAGCATTGATGCCAGTCTCATGCAAATCGAATCAGCCTAAAGCAGGCCAATATAAATCAAGCCACCACACAATCGAAATTAGCGCAGCACGCCTTCGATCAGCGTGGTGATCAGGTCGGTATAGCTCACGCCGGTCGCCTCCCATGCCTTGGGATACATGGAAATCGGGGTAAAGCCCGGCATGGTGTTGATTTCGTTGACCATCACTTCGCCATCGGCCGTCACGAAGGTGTCGACACGGCTCAGGCCGGCACCATCGACCGCAATGAACGCTTTTTTGGCAGTTTCGCGCACGCGGTTCAGAGTTTCTTCCGGCAGGCTTGCGGGCACTTCCACATGGCTTGCGTCGGAGTTCACGTACTTGCTGTCGAAATCATAGAACTGGTCGTCGCCCTCGGCACGCTTGTCAAGCACGATTTCGCCCGGCCAGCTGGCCTGCGGAGCCTCGCCGGCTTTCGGGCAGAGCACGGCGCATTCGATTTCACGCGCGTCGATGCCCTGTTCCACAAGCACACGCCAATCATGGTGGGACGCTTCGAACACGGCGGCGGCAAGCTCGGCCGCATCGCCCTCATGTTCGACCTTGGTCACGCCGAAGCTGGAACCGGCACGGGACGGCTTCACGAACAGCGGGTACTGCAATCCGGCCTGCTGCACCGCGACAAGCATCTCGTCCGCTTCGGCGGCGAATTCGGAAGCGGCATCATAATTACGCACATCCAACGTGATGCCGGGAGCCACGGGAATACCAGCCGCAGCCAGCAATACCTTCGTATAATGCTTGTCCATGCAGGCGGCGGAAGCGAGCACGCCGCAGCCAACGTACGGCACGTTCATCATTTCGAACAGGCCCTGAATCGTGCCATCCTCACCGTACGGACCATGCAATACCGGAAGCACGGCGTCCACGTGGCCAAGCGAAGTCAGCGTGCCGTCATCTTCACGAGCGAAGAAACCATCCTGGCCGAGTGCCACATCCAGCACCACATCTTTGGAGGAATCCGTCTTCTCCACCGTCGGCAGGCCTTCGCTCATGTTCCACTTGCGTGGATCCTCGCCGCCTACGATCCACTCGCCGTTCTTGGTGATTCCCACCTCAATGGCTTCGAACTTGTCAGTATCCAACGCGCGCAGCACGCCCGCCGCAGAGATGCAGGAAATCGAATGCTCGTCGGCTTTGCCGCCATACATCACCACAATGCGCTGTTTTGCCATCTTTGTCTTATGCTCCATAAGTTGGTCCGTTGAACGCACACGCGTCCAACACCGTCTGCCAATACTGTCTGTACTGTCTGTCTTCGCAATATCGCGCCGGTTCGCACTTCTGTTCGCCCGCGATACCACGCATTCGCAATATCGCAGTTCAGTATACAAACCGCACCCCACAGCCACACACGACGAACCATAATTACACACGCCCGTCACTCATGTCCTATTTTCATGAATCATAGAATACGGAATCAAACGTTGGAATGATGCGATTGCAGCCTGAAAAACCGAGCTTAAGCGCTTTGTCTAATCACGATTATACTAATTACGATTAGACTATTTTTATACAGATTTACTATTATTGCCGAAATATATGGCGATTGACGATTGACAAATTCCGATTGACGTTTTACGCAATCGCATGCCTCGAAAAATAAAAAGACCGCACCTGAAAGTGCGGTCTTATCTGCAATCGCGATGTTGCGGAAAGCTTATTCTTCGCTGATGCCTTCGCCGAAAAGTTCAGACAGCATTTGCGCGCAGGAGATGCCGTCGGAAAGTACGTGGCTCATGGCGGTGGCGAGCGGCGTGGGCACACCATACTGCTTGCCGAGCGCCACTACCGCATCGGCGGTCGGCACGCCTTCGGCCACGCCGTTGCTCACCTTGGTGGCTTCCTCAACGCTCAGGCCCTTGCCCAGGTTGGAACCGAACGTGTAGTTGCGGCTCAACGGGGATCCGCAGGTGGCGATCAGGTCGCCCACGCCAGCCAAACCGGCGAAAGTCTTCGGATCGGCGCCCGCTGCCTCGCCCAAGGCGGTCAGTTCAGCCAGACCGCGGGTTTCAATCATGGCGGCGGTATTTTCGCCGTAGCCGGCGCCGCGAGCCATGCCCACAGCCAGCGCGACCACGTTCTTCAGCGATCCGCACATTTCCAAGCCGATCACGTCGCGGGTTACGAACGCACGGAAATAGTCGGTGGTGCAGGCAGCTGCGATCTTGCGCGCATTGTCGAGATTTTCGCAGGCGACCACGGTTGCGGCCGGCTCGCGGTCGGCGATCTGCTTGCTCAGGTTCGGTCCGGAAATCGCAGCGAAGCGGTCGGCCGGCAGGTCGAGAGTTTCCATAACGACTTCATCCATGCGCTTGCCGGTGGTGCGTTCGATGCCTTTCATCAGCGAGGCAATGAGTGCGGTTTCGGGAATCAGGCCCTTGAATTCGGAGAGCGCGACGCGGGCGAACTGTGCGGCGATGGCCACGATCACAATGTCGGCGTTGGCCACGGCTTCGGCACGGTCGCCGGTGGCGGTCATGTTGCTTGGCAGCACTTTCACGCTGGGCAGGCGAACACCGTTGTGATGGTGGTCGCGAATGCCTTCCACGATCTCCGGTTCGATGGCCCACATGGTCACATTGTTGCCTGCATCGGCAAGCACCTGACCGAAAGCGGTTCCCCAAGCTCCTGCGCCCAGTACCGTCACGTTCGTCATATTTGCTCCTTGCATTACTCCGGGCATCATTCATAGCCGGAGTCTTGGCTCAAAAATTGCTTTTCCTATGCTACCGCCGGCTGCGCACACCGCGATGCGTACTGCAATACGCGCCACACGTACGCGCAATCGGCTGGCAGTATTTCGATTACCGCATTTCAGCAATCGCGTGTTCGGCCTTTTTCGATTCGATCTTCTTCGATTCAGTCCTTCACTCGGCTCATCGTGCGATAATCCCAATATCCGTCGGGGGCTTGTTCGCCGCGGATTTCGGCCATGACTTCGGTCATGCGCACACGGATGCGTCGGGTGAGTTCGTTGGCGAGATCTTCCGGCACTTCCTCACCCCAGGAATCGCGATCGGCGAGCAGATCCGCATAATCAAGCGCCTCGTCGTAGCACATGACCACGTTTTTACGCGGCCACGGCCACCAATGGTTGATGCTTGCCGCACCCCACGTTACCGCGCAATATAGCGGAATCTGGTAGCCAAGTCGGCGTGAGGCCTCAAGTGCGATCATGCCCACGCCGTTTTTCATGCTCATCGGCCATTTCTGCGGGTCGCGCGTTACCGTGCCTTCCGGCCATACGGTTAAAGGTCGGCCGGAGGTGAGGATTTCCACGGAGGTCTCCTCAATGGCTTTCGCCTTGCCTGCACGTCGTTGCACGGGCTGCATGCCTACCAGCTGGAACCATTTGCCAATCAGCGGCCACGAGGCCATTTCGGCTTTGGCCATATAGCGCGGACGGCGGCCTTGGTGGAATAGGGAGATCATGGGCACGAACACGTCGAACATGGTGACGTGCGTGGCCGCGGTGATGAACGGACCGGTTTCCGGCACATGTTCGATGCCCCACGCCTTGAGTTTGGTGCGATTGCGGAATACGATGTCGCATCCGGTGAGCAGACGGTGGGTCGCTTTCGGATTCTGCGCCGCGATTTCGGCTTCATTGGCTTTGCGCGGCCCGCATGGAAAATCATGGGTTGGATCAACGAGATGGTGACGCTGCGCGAGCTTTGCGACCTGTTCGTCGCTTAACGGTTTGACCGCGGAACGCGGCGAGGGTTTTCCTTTGGATGCCATGCGTTCCATTCTGCCACCACCCATTCCGCTTGGTTGGAACGATTGCACTCATGCACGACGCACACACGAAATACAAAAAACGCGGAATATACGAAACAGGCGGAACTGGTGTCCGCTTCACTTCCCACCTGTTCCGCCGTTTTTACGTCTTTATGAGCGTGGACGACGCCGCTTCACTTGCGTCGCCACCCTTCAGCCCAGCCCCCCTAACTGCCTGTATCCGTGAAGGGAGGGCGGGTTCTAGTGATCATTGCAACACTTGGTCGATTTCCGGGAGAATCAAGTGGGCGACGAGACGAGACGGGCCGCCGATGGCCGCTGGATGTTCGATGGCGTGTCGTATCCAACGCGTGGCGAGATGTGTCGGACGAGACGCGAACGGTACACGGCATCGTTGAACGCGAGACTGAACTTCACACAGGCCGCCCGCGCCGTGGACGTGTCCAAACGCACCGGCAAGGTATGGCGCAACGAGCACACGCGCACCACTGGGCGCAATGAAAAGCCGAGCGTGGACTGGTACCGTTCACCCGTGAACAAACCCACCAAACTACATAACGCTACCTCGACCAGGCCAAACGCATTCTGATCGCCGACAGGCTCAAGGCCGGTGACTCGACACGAGCCATCGCACTCCTACTGGACCGGGAGCCGCCCACGGTCAGCCGTAAAATACGCGCCAACCATAACCGCGTCACCGGCGAATACGAGCCCCACTGTGCTCAACAAACGTCAGCGGACCGATTCAAACGACCCAAGACACGCAAGGCATGACCAGGCACGCGACTATGAGACGAGATTAAAGCCGGCGTCAAACAACATTGGAGACCTGAATAGATCAGCCACCGACTGAACATGGACTTCCCCGATAATGAAGACATGCACGCATGCACGGAAACCATCTACCAAACGATCTACATCCAAGGCAAGGGCGAACTGGGCCGCGAACTGAACAACGCGCTGCGATCCGGCCACGCAAAACCCTCGGATACATGAAACCCAGCGGGAAAATCCTCGAACTCATCAACACACCAACCAAGCGGCACACAACAGATGTTGCAACCACCCCTAGAATCCGCCCGTCATATCAGACGAAAGCCGCACGATTACGGGAGTCCTGGATCGTTAACGGCACGCGCTATCATGAATCCGGAGGGCCCGGCAGGCAATCAACGGTCCAACCATCCCCATGCGCCGCGTTCGTCGCATCTACGCACACTTCGACCCACAAACCCCTCGCATCCGAGACCGGGAGGCGGAAATGCACCTCACTGAAGCAAACATGATCTCATGCCGCTCAGAGTATTTCCTCTACTCCGCCACACCGAAGATGCGCAACTGCATGTACTATCCCCATCGCGTCGGGCTTGGCGATTTTATGCCCGGGTACAGATTGAGTCGGACCCCGATGAACAACTTCCTCATCGCCTACATCAGCGAAGGATCATTCCGCATCCGTTTCGCGGACGTCGACGCCATTGCGCATGAAGGCCAATTCCTTATCGTCGACTGCTATGAGCCACATCGCTTCTCCACTGATGAATCCTGCCGGGATATCTGGCTCCACTATGACGGGCCGGCGGCGAGAAACATGTACGAATACATCGTGGAACGCTCCGGTAACATCATCGACGCTGGGAGAAGCGGACATGGTCTCCACGAGATGCACGCCATTTTCGACATGCTCAAAGCGGGAAGAGGGGCAAGGGAGGCCGAACTATCGCATCACATCGATGGCGTGTTGGCTTCGCTTGCGTCCGCAGGCAAGTCGAGCGGCCCGCACGGCGACGCCCTGAACGTCATCGACCGGTCGCTGCCGTATATCACGGCACACCTGAATGACGACCTCTCATTGGATTCCCTCGCGACGGTGTTCTGTATCGACAAATACTATTTCTCCAAACGCTTCAAGGAACGCACCGGGACCACGCCACATCAGTACATACTCAATGCGAGGCTCGAACGAGGCAAGTTCCTGCTGCACACCACAACGCTGCCGGTGGGCGCCATCAGCGCCGACTGCGGCTTCCACAGCCAAAGCATGTTCTGCGCCGCCTTCAAACGCGCAAACGGCAAATCCCCATCGCAATATCGCGCAGAACTATCCCAGCCGTTCCAATCCTGAAACCCAGCAAAGCCAAGATTTCATAAATATTGAAACCGGGAAGCCACGAAAACAACAAGCGCGAGAGCATACCATATCGTCAGCGGCCACCATGGACCGCAAGACAAAAGCCCGACGTCGACGTCGGGGAAACTGGAACAGGGAGAATGATCTCATGACCTCCACATACGAAACCAAAATCAACGACATCCACATGCCCTCCTCCATGGCGCACGTCGTATGTCTCGGAGACAGCATTACCCACGGGGACACCGGACTGGGGTACCACGTGTCGCACCCATGGCCGGAAACGGTGGGGGCCATGCTGAACATTGACGTTCAAGGGTTTGGCCATGATGGTGCAAGCACCGTGGACTACCGCACATACCCGGAGTGGGAAATGGCGAAGCTGCATCTTCCCGACGCGGATTTGATCGTGGTGGGGCTTGGTACCAACGACGTCGACTTGGAGAATGCACGCACGGAGGAAACAGTGAAACCTGTGGTCTCTCGTTTCGAGGACCTCATGGACGAAGCACTCGGCCTATCCGAGCAGCATCCGGCAGTAGCGGTGCTTTCCGTGCTGCAATTCGCAGTTGAGGAACCAATTTTCCGCGAACGCTTCACATTGGAAGACATTGTGGAGATCAATCACGGCATCGATCTACTCAATGAAGCATACCGCCGCATGTGCCGGGTGAACGGCTGGCATTTCATCGATTATGCTCGCAATATCAATCAGAGGCGCGAACTTTTTGGCAATTCCATCCACCCCAACCAGCAGGGCTACAACCACATGGCCGCATTGCTGGCCCCCCGCTTCGCCGCACTGCTTGGCGCATAACGCCAATCCGATTCCACCTCATCCGATCCTCCGCACCTGCAATCTGCAACGTCGCACCGCGGGTGCACCGGTTGAATACTCCTCACCTTACGAAGGGAGATCTATGTCTCATTCAGCATCCTCAACGGACATGAAGCCAAAGCACATACTTGGACAGCGGATGGCCTACACCTTCAGTGGTTTTGGCCAAGCTGTCTTCTACAACATGATGAGCACCTATTTCGTGGTATACGTCACTTCCGCCCTTTTCGCCGGAGTGGATAAAGACATCGCGACCAAGCTCGTTGGCATTATCACCGGAGCCATTGTGATCATCCGCATCGGAGAGATCTTCATCGACCCACTGCTCGGCAACCTTATCGATAACACCAACACCCGAATCGGCAGGTTTCGCCCTTGGCAATTTATCGGAGGCCTTGTCAGCGCGATCCTTCTGTTCATGGTGTTCACCGGATTGTTCGGTTTCGTCAACGTGAATCAGACATGGTTTATCGTTCTGTTCATTGCGGTGTTCATCATCCTCGACGTGTTCTATTCCCTGCGTGACATCTCGTTCTGGGGCATGATTCCCGCACTGTCCGAAGATTCACAGGAGAGGGCGCTGTACACTTCCCTCGGCTCGTTCGGAGCCTCCCTCGGCTTTAACGGGCTGACGGTCATCGTGGTACCCGTGGTCACCTATTTCAGCATGCAGTTCACCGGCAGAAACGAACAGAACCAGAGCGGCTGGACCGCCCTTGCGCTCATCGTCGCCATGCTCGCCATCATTTCGGCCATGTCCGGAGCGTTCGGCACCCGGGAACGCCAGAGTGCGCTGCGCGCCAAGGCCCAAGATAACGGCAACCCTCTTCAGGCCTTCGCGGCGCTGGCGAAGAACGATCAATTGCTATGGGTCGCCCTGTCCTACGTGTTCTATGCCGTGGCGAACGTCGCGACAGCAGGCGTGCTGTTCTATCTGTTCAAATTCGTACTCGACAAGCCAGCGGCATTCTCCATTGCAGGAATCATCCCCGTCGTCACTGGTCTGTTGATCACACCACTGTACCCTGTGATCAACAAATTCATTCCGCGCCGTTACCTGTTCATCACCGGCATGGGTCTGATGATCGCGGCGTATCTGGTGTTTATCCTCGCCTCCACGAATCTGACCGCCGTCATCATCGCACTCGTGCTATTCTACCTGCCGTCAACTCTGATACAAACCACGGCCATCCTCACTATGACTGACACTGTGGAATATGGTCAGTTGAAAACCGGCAAGCGCAACGAGGCGGTAATCCTCTCCGTCAGGCCCATGCTTGACAAGATTGCGGGCGCCCTCTCCAACGGCATCGTCGGATTCGTGGCGGTGTCCGCCGGCATGCTCAATACCGCCACCGCGGCCGACATGACCGCGCATGATATTCAGACTTTCAAGACGTTCGCCTTCTACACACCTCTCGCGTTCGTTGTTGTCAGTCTGCTCGTGTTCCTATTCACCGTGAAGATTGACGAAAAGGAGCATGCGCGAATCGTCAACCTCCTCGAGTGCAAGCTCGGAAGCAAGGACAACGCTTGACAATGTCATAGGCGTTCCACGACTACAAGCCGCACCCCGATCGCCGGTCCGGGAAACCCGGATTCGATTAATCGCGGGCGCGGCTTTTCGTACGCACAAAATCGCGCACGGCAGCAGCGCGGATCGGATGGTACATCCCACATGATGCAGGTGCCGAACTCACGCACGCACCACAACGTTGCGCAGATCGCCGCTGCCTTCCACGGCTACCACCGCTTCGTCGCCCGGTCCCAAGTGCCCGGACGCGTTCGACGTGTTGGTCAGAATAACGTCGCCCGGCAGCAACGTGGCAAACGACGAAATCGCGGCGATCTGCTCCGGAAGGCCGTGAATCATGTTCGCGGTTGGTGCCGGACGCCATCGGCACGGACTCACCGTTCAGAGTGGACGAAATCTTGGTGCCTCGCCAGTTGAGGCCGTCGCACGTTACAATCCACGGGCCGAGCGAGCCGGAAGTGTCGAAGCCCTTGACGCGCGTCCACATGGGTCGAGGCCTTGCAGGTCACGCAACGTCACATCGGTGACGCAGGTGCAACCGAACATGTAATACATAGCGTTTTCGACGGTGACATTCTTCGCCACGCGGCTGATGACCACAGCCGCTTCCGGCTCGAAGTTCATGTCACTAGAGCCTGCAGGGTAGGCAATCGGGCCGTCGGACCGATGACGGAGGTGGACGGCTTAGAGAAGATCACCATGTCTTCCCCCTAAATTAAGCGCAACAATTTGTACACTGAATTACTATGCTCTTTGAGAACGAGCAACGACAACATGTAAGCAAAAGGCCGGTGTCCACTGTTGTGAACACCGGCCTTACCAAGCCAATCAAGCTATATCAGCGATAAAACAGGCAACGAATCAGTCGAAATCTGCGCCGAGAGCTTCAAGCTTGCCACGGAAATCGGCATAACCACGGTCAATCAGGGAAATGCCCTGCACATTGGACGGACCCTTTGCCGCCAACGCGGCGATCAGATGGCTGAAGCCACCACGCAGATCCGGCACGTCAATATCGCGGCCGGTCAGCGGGGTCGGTCCGAAAATAACCGCGGAATGCTTGTAATTACGCTGCTGGAAACGGCATGGCAGCGATCCGAGGCATTCACGATACAGCTGAATCGTGGCACCCATCTGCACCAACGGCTTCGTGAAACCGAAACGATTCTCATACACCGTTTCATGCACAATCGACAGGCCCTTCGCCTGCGTCAATGCCACCACCAGCGGCTGCTGCCAGTCGGTCATGAAGCCCGGATGCACGTCAGTTTCAATCGCGACCGGCTTCAAATCGCCGCCCGGATACCAGAAACGAATGCCGTTATCGGTGATATCGAACTCACCACCGATCTTGCGGAACACGTTCAGGAACGTCATCATTTCAGGCTGCGTGGCACCTTTGACGAAAATGTCGCCATGCGTGGCCAATGCCGCGGAAGCCCAGGAAGCAGCCTCGATGCGGTCGGTCAGCGAAGTGTGCGTGTAGCCCTTCAGTTCCTTCACGCCCTCGATACGGAACGTACGATCCACATCCACGGAAATAATCGCGCCCATCTTTTGCAGCACGCACACCAAATCCATGATTTCCGGTTCGGTGGCAGCGCCGGAAAGCTCCGTTTTGCCTTCCGCAAGCACTGCGGCAAGCAGTGTCTGCTCGGTAGCGCCCACGGACGGGTACGGCAGATGGATCTTCGCGCCATGCAGGCCGTTCGGCGCGGTGATATGAATGCCGTCCTTATGTTCTTTATCGACGTTGGCGCCCAACTTGCGCAACGTTTCCAGATGGAAATCGATCGGACGACCGCCGATATTGCACCCGCCGAGAGCCGGAATGAACGCCTCGCCCAAGCGATGCAGCAGCGGGCCGGAGAACAGAATCGGAATGCGCGACGAGCCGGACAGCGTATCCACGTCGGCCACATCAGCAAGCTGCACATTCGTGGCATCGATCGTGACCACGCCGTGATCGCCGTCCACCGTAACGTCCACGCCATGCAGGCGCAGCAGATCGGAGACCACATGCACGTCGCGAATCTCCGGAACATTCTTCAACACAGACGTGCCCGGGGCGAGCAGCGCCGCCACCATGGCCTTGCTCACGAAGTTCTTCGCGCCACGCACCTTGATGGTGCCGTTCAGCGGCTTGCCACCTTCGACGTGCAGAATGTCGTTGTTATTGTCAGACACGCTCAACCTCTTTCGACCCGCTATCGGATCAAATTTAAAGAAACACTGCCCTTCAGTTTGCCATAAGGCATGTAGCATATTCGCGGAAAACGGAATTCAGCGCAGTGTCTCCTTAATTTCGCGCGCGAGATTCGCGTCCCACATGGCACCCGTGGCACTCATCACCGCGTTCGCACCAGCCTCACGGTACGCCTTGTAATCTTCCGGACGAATCACACCGCCTACACCGACGATCGCAAAATCAAGCCCCAGCTTCTCACGAATCGCACTCAAACGACCGACCATATCGAGACCTGCGCCACGAATCGCATTGCCGCACACGCCAGAACGGTCACGGCCCGCGCCAGGCAACGCCTGATTGCCGTTCGCATCCACCAGTTTCGCGGAAATCGTGTTGATCGTAGAGAAGCCCTGCACAACACCGTGGCCTACAGTTTCCTTCACCATGATCTCCAAATCGGTATCATTCGGAATGTATGCGAGCTTCACAATCAGCGGACGATCGCCGATTTCGTTCTTCACCGCTTCCGTAATCTCGCCGACCAAATGCGGATCATGGCACAGCAGACGATTATGCCCCTCATTCGGGCAGCTGGTATTCATTTCCATCAGGCCAGCGCCAGTTTCGACGACCAAATGCGCGGTGGTGACATGATCGGCAATGTACGCCTCGCGATCCATGCCTTCAACGCGAGATCCCTGAAAGCTCGGCACCAGCAGCTGGCCATCGCCGGCCGCTGCGATCGCCTTTTGCATATCCGGCTGCCACTCGTCCGGATCACGGGAGGGAACGCCAAAACTGTTGGAAATCGAAATCGGAAGCTCATAGCGGGTATCGGCAAGCACACCCTCGTCAAGTTCGGCACTGCCGGGAACCAGCGAACCATCAGCATTCCTCGGATGCACGGCAAGCACGTTCGGGAACGCATTGCACCCCCATGCGCGGGAGCGAACCGTCTTATACACGGCCAAATCGAAGCCCATGCGGAAGGCAGCCGTGGTGAAACGCTCGTTCAGCAGCGGACCTGCCGGAATGCCAAATGGCAGATTCACGCGAAAACCAAGGAATTCCTGAGCTTGAGCCTGAACAACATGGGCAGCCTGATTAGTCTGAGCAGCATGATCTTCACTGGAGGAATCGGACGCAGCCGCAGCAACAGGGGCGACCGAATCTGCAGAATCAGACGAATCAGCCTTCAACACTTCGGCAAACGCGCCGAACGGCCCTTGCAAATAGTTATCTTCATACGTGCGATTGACATCATAAAACGGCGCGAAACCCTGACTCATATTTCTCTCCGAAAGCTACGAAAGCGCAAAACAATAAGCCCACCATAGCGCGTCTCATATGCAAAACCCGCGCAAATCTCACATAATCAGCAATCCAAACACCTAATCCTTAATTATCAGCCACTAGCTGGTATTTGCGACCACGGCCAACACCAACCGGCTGAATCGTGCCCGCTTTCACCAGGTCGGCCAGTATTTCGCGTGTGCGCGTGAGTCCCAACCCCAGTACCTGCGCCAAATACGAAGTTTGACAAGGTCCTTCATCAATCAGCGTACGCGTGATTTTCTCCACGTAGCTCTTCGACTTGATCGCAGATTTTCCCATAGTTTCCACATCTGAATCATTCCTAGCGCTTCCAGCATTCTCATGCAAAGCATTCTCATGCTCCACATCACAATCCAGGGAAGAATTATCAGTCACCACGCGAATACCGCCAACGGAAGAGCCAGCTGAAGTTCCATTTGAAGGCATCACATTATAATCGGCATAGTGCGGGAACGCACGCGGATACAATGTGAGCTGTACCCGGCCTGGATTATCGGTCACCCTCAATTCGGGAACCGCAGTACCGGCAAACTCACATCCAGCACGCATTACGTCGAAACCACTTCCCGCTTTTTCCCCAACGCCAATCAGATTGAACATCTTCATCAGCGTAGGATTACGGGCATCCGAAATGCCGCCATACACAACCTCGTCAACGGAAAGACGCAATCCACCTGGATTCGAAAACACAATTCGATCCGCATATTGCACGATCACCGTTCCGCGACGAACGTAATAATCCGCATGAACAAGCGTATTGGTCACAGCCTCACGCACCGCTTTATCCATTGGATTATCGTCTATTCTGTGCATATCTGCACCCAGCTGGAACGGATGCGCAACCGCGTACCGCAACCGATTGACCACTTTCTCCCAGAAATCATAAATATTGCCGGACCAGTCCCCGTCATCCGAAGTGATGCGATCACTCCAACGATCCGCACCATTAAACATCTCACGATAATCCAAAAAATAGTAGGGAAACTCTTCAATAATATTCCAGGCATGTCCGAACATCAGCAATCCGGCACGAGTGGGGCGAGCAAGAGAACCGTCAAGCGAAAGCGCACCAACACGCAAGAGAAAATCCTCATCCGGAATCTCAGCCCACGGATGCCCCGGCCGTAAACCACGAAAACGCTGACGGTATGCGCGAATGGAGTCACCATTCAGCACATCCCCGGTCATGCCCCCAACAATCTGCCGATCCAGTGGCTTCAGTTCACTATCACGCAGCATGGCACGCACATCTTCCTCATCACATAGATAATCACCATCACCATTGCGCCTGTAAGACCCTTTCATCGGATTAGGACCGACATACACGGGGACCCGCTCCCTAGACGCGCGCGGAACATTAATGCAAATAACGTTTCCATGACTGGTGTGACGTATGTTGACATCATCATCGCTAAGGACCACCGAACTGATTTTCGACGTATCGTGCACGGTATTCCAAAAATCCTGAACCATCTTGTATGCATCATCAACACCCGTAATACTCAACGAATGATCGGGATTTTCAGAAACGCCGAGCAGAATCACTCCACCATCAGTATTGGCGAAAGAACTGTACGTCTCCCAAATACTATGCGGCAGACCACCTTTCGCACGCTTTGCCTCAAGACGGTTATGTTCACGCATGCGAGGAATCTCGCGCTCCCACCACTTATCTTCATCTTGCAATTGCAATCGAGATTGGGACACCATTGCCACCGCCTTTCCACTCAGCATTGTGCGTTACCAGCAATTTTACCACCACTTTTATAATTTACCGTCGCTTTTCGCAAATTTACCACCGCTTTTATTGTGACATCTCCAAAAAGCGACGGCAAAAGAAAAGGCCAGCGCGGCCCGCTCCATCATGGAACGGAACACACCAGCCTGAAGCTAACAAGCCACGAAAACTAAGAAGCCACAGCTCTAGCCAACTCAGATAATGCCTCGATCGGCAAGCGGACCCTGCCAATCCGGGTATTCGCCTTCGCGCGCAGAAGCGATCGTCTGCTCCGGTTCGCACTTAACCGGCAGCGTCTTCGGCTTGAACGGGAACTTTTCGGCACGCATCTTTTCGTATGCCACGATATCGTCTTCATGCTGCAACGTCAGATCGATGTCGTCGTAGCCGTTCATCAAACGCCAACGGGTGTAGTCGTTCACCTCGAACGGCAGCGTCACATCGCCGCACGTCACCGTGCGATCCTCTAGGCTCACGGTCATTTCACGGCCCGGCTCCTCGTCGAGCAGCTTCCACAGCAGCTCAACGGATTCCTGCGGCATAATCGCAGCCAGCACGCCGTTCTTCGCGGTGTTGCCGTAGAAAATGTCGGCAAAACGAGACGAAATCACCACGCGGAAACCGTAATCGTGCAGCGCCCACACGGCATGTTCACGTGAAGAGCCGATGCCGAAATCCGGTCCGGCAACGAGAATCTTGCCCTGCTTGTATTCCGGCTGGTTGAGCACGAATTCCGGATCGCGACGCCATGCGTAGAACAGCGCGTCGTCAAAACCGGACTTCTGCACGCGCTTCAAAAACACGGCGGGAATAATCTGGTCGGTATCGACGTTGGAGCGGCGAAGCGGCACGGCCACGCCGGTAAGAGCAGTCAGTTTTTCCATTTCAACATTTCTTTCGATTTACGATTCACAGGATGCCGGAAATCCAAGATTTTCCGAGGATTTCCAAGGATTCACAGGTCGGCCGGAGACGAGATGGTACCGCGGATGGCGGTTGCTGCGGCGACTGCCGGTGATGCCAAGTGCGTACGCGATCCCTTGCCCTGACGGCCTTCGAAGTTGCGGTTCGACGTGGAAATGGAACGTTCACGGGCCACCATCTTGTCGGGGTTCATGCCCAGGCACATGGAGCATCCGGCGTTACGCCATTCGGCACCGAAGTCCTTGAATATCTTGTCGAGTCCTTCCTTTTCCGCCTGCAAGCGCACACGCGAGGAGGCCGGCACCACGAGCACGCGGTGAATGTTCTCGGCCTTGTGATGCCCCTTCATAATGGAGGCGGCCACGCGCAGATCCTCAAGGCGTCCGTTGGTGCAGGAGCCGATGAACACGGTATCCACGGCAATGTCTTTGATGGGCGTGCCCGGAGTCAAACCCATGTAGGCAATGGCACGCTCGGCCGCGGTGCGCTCAGTTTCGTCGTTGAACGAGGCCGGATCCGGCACCACGCCGGAGATCTTGATGCCCTGGCCTGGATTGGTGCCCCAGGTCACGTACGGTTCGAGGTCTTCAGCCTTGATGGTCACTTCCTTGTCAAACACGGCATCGTCGTCGGTTTTCAGCGTCTTCCAGTATTCGACGGCCTTGTCCCACATTTCGCCTTCCGGCGCGTGCGGGCGGCCCTTCAGGTATTCGAACGTCACTTCGTCCGGCGCGATCATGCCGGCGCGGGCGCCTGCTTCGATCGACATGTTGCAGATGGTCATGCGTGCGTCCATCGACAGTTTCTTGATGGCTTCGCCGCGATATTCGATGACGTGCCCCTGGCCGCCACCAGTGCCGATCTTCGCGATAATCGCAAGAATAATGTCTTTTGCGGTGACGCCCTTCGGCAGCTCACCTTCGATATTCACGGCCATGGTCTTGAACGGCTTCAAGCTCAGGGTCTGCGTTGCCATAACATGTTCGACTTCGGAGGTGCCGATGCCGATGGCCATGGCGCCGAACGCGCCGTGCGTGGAGGTGTGCGAATCGCCGCACACGATCGTCATGCCCGGCTGTGTCAGGCCCAGCACCGGCGCAAACGCATGCACCACACCCTGATCGGCGTCTCCCAGCGGGCACAGACGTACGCCGAAATCCTTGCAGTTCTTTTCGAGCGTGCTCAGCTGCAGTGCAGAGATCTTATCCGGATTCGGGCGGTCGATGTCGGCAGTCGGAGTGTTGTGATCTTCCGTTGCGATCAGCTGGTCAAGGTGACGCGGCTTGCGTCCGGCCAATCGCAAGCCTTCGAATGCCTGCGGGCTGGTGACTTCGTGCATGAGCATCAGATCAATGTACAGCAAGTCGGGAGCCCCATCACTACCCCTGCGTACCAAATGATCGGCCCAGACCTTCTCGGCCAATGTCGTTCCCATTGCGGGACCTCCTCGGATTTTTCCTCGCTTTTCCTCGCAGGTATTGCCAACCCGCGCTGTTCGTGCTATAAGCCTATGGTGTTTGAGCCCGGTTCGAATGCGTCTATGCCGGTATATGAGATACTTGCATGCAACGCACGTATCATGCATGCGTCGAGTTCACGTTAATTCACGCTAAAAACACGCAAAATGCGACATACCTCTCCGTATGAGCCAACATAATCGTTGAAAAATCAGCATTTTCCCAACTTTTCCTTTGCTGAATAAAAGTTAGAAAATTTCTGCTTTACCGCAGTCCAACATTGCATACATTTTGCATTTCAATATGTGAGATGGCATAATCCCTCTTATGACTTCTTCGAATACAAGCACCACCATGCTTGAATCGCAGTCAGATGAGACTGAGCTTCAAGCTGAGACCCACCACACGACGTCTTCTCAAAGCAACGAGATTCATTCCGGCGTGGGCGTGCTTGACAAGACCGTCAAAATCCTTGACGCGCTTGAATCCGGTCCGGCAACGCTCGGGCAGCTGGTTTCCTCGACGGGCTTAGCCCGACCGACCGCACATCGACTGGCGATTGCGCTGGAGCGTCACCGTTTTGTGTTGCGTGATCAACATGGCCGTTTCGTGCTTGGTTCGCGTTTTGCGGAATTGGCCGCAGCCGCCGGCGAGGATCGTTTGCTGACCGCAGCCGCGCCGATTTTGCAGACGTTGCTGGATCGTACCGGCGAATCCGCGCAGATTTACCGCCGTCAGGGCGATATGCGCGTGTGCATCGCCGCTGTGGAGCGCGCATCTGGTTTGCGCGATTCCATTCCGGTTGGTGCGATGCTGTCGATGGCGGCCGGTTCCGCAGCCCAGATTCTGCTGGCTTGGGAGGATTCTGAACGCCTGCATCAGGGGTTGCGTCACGCCAAGTTCACCGCGTCCAAGCTTACCGCCGTGCGCAAGCGCGGTTGGGCTGAATCCGTGAACGAGCGCGATGAGGGCGTATGCTCGATTTCCGCGCCGATTCGCAATGCTTCCGGCCAAGTGATTGCCGCGATTTCGATTTCCGGTCCGGACGGTCGTATGGGGTCCAATCCCGGACGCCGTTACGCCCCGCTGGTTATGGCTGCCGGTAAATATCTGACCGACGCCCTGATTAAGGCTTCTTCCGGCCGCTGACAGGCGGTTACGGTCTTATGACCGTACAGCTTCGCAAGCTTTTCGACCGTGCTTTGCAGCGCATGCAAGGCACGGTTTTTCATTGGCGGTTTTCATTTGCCGCGACTGCCGTTCACTTGCACAGCCAAGACAGCAGTTTGCTCCACCAAGTTGACCTATGCAGCAGATCCACGCCTTCGGATTCGGGCTTCGACTCGCTGGTCATACCGTATGCGTACGCCTTGCCCGCGCTCGGCTTGCCCACCAATTCGCCGTATTCCAGTAGCTGCGTGCGCGGCTCGTACGGATGTCGAATGTCGAACTCAATCAGACGTGCGGCCCTCTTCTGCGGCACCGGACCGTACGATCCGAAACCGCTGGTGGGCGACGCGATCATCATCAGCCCGTCAATCACCTTCGGTGGAACCTTCGCCGTCTGCGCATCAGCGGAATTCTGCGAAATCGGTACCGTTCCAACGAACGCATTGCGGTGATCATGCCCCGCGGAAATCGCGAAATATCCGTATTGCTCTAAAATTGCAAATTCGCCGCTGTCGACGTCGGGACAGCTGATGCCCTCCCCCAAATAACTGCCGGGAAGCGTTTTCTCCTCGTCCAAAACGTAGTGTTTCCCAGCGTAATTGCGGTAGCCTTCGATCGCGCGCGCCGCATTCGCCGCAGCCGGCTTCAACAGTTGGTAATACTGTTGCACCGGAAAATGCTGAAATACCATGCACGGCACCGCCTGTTCCTGCGATTGCGCGGTTTCGTGCAATTCTACCTGTTTCTGAGATTGCGTGGCCATCATTTCCGGCACTTCGGCAAGAAATCGCAACGCCTCCGCGGACGGGCTTCCATACCCGCCGGAACGTGCGTAATCGCCTGAATCCAACAATACCAGGCCAAGCACGGACGTCGTATGATCCACGTCGGAAACCGGCAACGCGAATGTGCCCGGCTCGCAGGCAAACACGCGTTGGCTCGGCAAATATTGCTCCGCCTGCAGTCCCGCGGAATCAGGATTCAGGCATCCGGGAAATTCCCTGCAAATGCTTTCGATTTCCGCATTGCCCAACCCGCACTGAAAATCATGATTGCCGAAGGTCACCGCCCACGGAATACCGCGGTCGGCAAGCGGACGCACGAGCTGTTCGACGGTAGCACGCACGGATGCGCGGGTGCGTTCCAATGCGGCTTCGAACCGTTCTGATGCTTCGGAAGACTTGGATGAGTCGGTCTTACGCACAGTCCCGACAGGTGCGCCCCATTGGCGCTTGCGCGTGGTTTGCGCGTATGCGGGATCGTATCCTGCGATCTGATTGCCGGTGAAGATAACAATATCCGGACGTGTGGCGTCCAGCGACGCTTCGATGAGTTTGATGGTGTCTTTGCTGACTTTCGGTCCGTCTTGGATGTCGGTAAGCTGCAGCACGCGGAATTTGCCGGATTGGTGGAATTGCAGTCGCCCCAGTCGCGCGGATATGGAAAGCGGACGATCGTCGCCTTCTTCCGCCGGTTGGATGCGCGGTCGCGTGGCCGCGGCTTTTGCTGCGTTCTGCAATTCAGTCATGTTTCCTAGGGTAGTGCAATTTTCTTGGACCGTGCCATAGTGACAGACTATACTTGCGAAAAACAAAAAACCCTCGCATCCGCGAGGGTCATTGGCTGGGATGCCTGGACTCGAACCAAGAATGGCTGAACCAGAATCAGCTGTGTTGCCAATTACACCACATCCCAATTTGGCTAGATGCTGTAACCGATTGGGATTATAGCACCTTCGTACCCCCAACCGGATTTGAACCGGTGTTGGCGCCGTGAGAGGGCGTAGTCCTAGACCGCTAGACGACGGGGGCTTGAGTTATCGATGTGATTCTCAGCTAAGCCGTGAACCGCAACGAGTGATAAATATACGCGAATCCTCAGAAGTGCGCAAGTCACGGCGTGTCGCACCATTTTCCACCATTCTTAAGCACCATTCCAGGAACAACAAACCCGCTGGAACAAAACATTCCAGCGGGTCAACAGTCATGCAATCATGCAAACGCACGAATCAGCGCATCACAGGTGCTCGCGCAAACCCTGCAGGCGAGCGACGGCAATCTCCTTGCCGACGATCTCCATGGATTCGAACAGCGGCGGAGACACGCGGCGGCCGCTCATGGCCACGCGCACAGGGCCGAATGCCAGACGCGGCTTGTAACCGCCATCCTCGATCAGCGCCTTGTTCAGCGTCTCATGCAGGAAGTCGGTCTTCCAATCAGCCTCATCAACAGCGGAAAGTGCGGCAATGGCGGCATCGAGCACCGCCAGAGCGGAATCCTTCAACTGCTTCTTGGCATCGTCGTCAGGCTCGATATAGCCCTCGGTGGAGAGCAGCGAGCCGACCATGCCCGCAACCTCGCCCAACAGGCGCACGCGCGGCTGCACGAGATCCACGGAAGCGGACAGCACTTCGCGTTCGCGGTCGGTCAGCGCATCCCAAGAATCGGCGGAAACCACGCCGTCACGGTTCAGATACGGCACGGCACGGTTCAGGAAGTCCTGCGGTTCGAGCATGCGAATGTGTTCGGCGTTGATGGAAATGGCCTTGTCAATGTCGAAACGGGCCGGATTGGCCTTGACATCACGCACGTCGAACTTCTCGATCATTTCTTCCATGGAGAACACGTCGCGGTCGGCGGCGATGGACCAGCCCAGCAGCGCCAGGTAGTTCAACAGGCCTTCGCGAATGAAGCCGTTGTCGCGGTGCAGGAACAGGTTGGATTCCGGATCGCGCTTAGAAAGCTTCTTGTTGCCCTGGCCCATCACGTAAGGCATGTGGCCGAACAGCGGCATTTCCTTGGCTACGCCCAGCTCGATCAGATAACGGTAGAGCACGATCTGACGCGGGGTGGAGCTCAGCAGATCCTCGCCACGCAACACCACGTTGATATTCATCATGGCGTCGTCGACCGGATTGGTCAGCGTGTACAGCGGGTCGCCGTTCGGGCGCACGATCACATAATCCGGCACGGAACCGGCCTTGAATTCGATGCGGCCACGGATCAGATCGTCGAACGCGATATCCTCGTCGGGCATGCGGATACGCAGGGCTGGCTTACGTCCTTCCGCACGGAAAGCGGCCTTCTGTTCTTCGGTGAGATTGCGGTCGTAACCGTCGTAGCCGAATGCCTTCGGACGGCCTGCAGCCACGTTGCGGGCTTCGATTTCCTCCGGAGTGGAGAAGGATTCGTACGCATAGCCAGCTTCGAGCAACTTGGCTGCGACATCCTTGTAGATGTCGCCGCGCTCGGACTGGCGGTACGGACCGTCAGGACCGCCCACGTTGATGCCCTCATCCCAGTCGATGCCCAGCCAATTCAGGGCTTCGATGATCTGGTTGTAGCTTTCCTCGGAGTCGCGCTGAACGTCCGTATCTTCAATACGGAACACGAACGTGCCCTTGGTGTGGCGGGCCTCAGCCCAGTTGAACAGTGCGGTACGGACCATGCCGACGTGCGGAATGCCGGTCGGAGACGGGCAGAAGCGCACGCGAACATTCTCAGGAAGTTCCGGTTTGGTGTTTTCAGCTTCAGTCATAGGTTCCATTGTGCCCCGCAAACCGGACGTGCCACCCATTCCCACACACCGACTCGTCAACAACGCCGACAACAATCAGTTTCTCAAATCGTCAATTATATGTATCTTATATCTTATTGCTGATAAAATATAAAATACATATAATTAAGTCCGAGGGCCACCATGAAATACACGCCGACAAAAGTAAGCAGAACACTGCGAAAGCTTGGTGAACACACACAAATCCAACGAAAACTCCTTCGCCTCACCTTGGAGGATGTAGCCATCCGCGCGGGAGTCAACATCAATACGGTGCGCAGCATCGAAAGCGGCAAACCAGTGCGCACCGACTCGCTTTTCGCAGTCATGAACATCCTGCAACTTATCGACCCAATGATCGAAGCCACCAATCCCTACAACACCATGCTGGGCATGAGCCGCGCCATCGACGAGCTCCCCCAACGCGTCAGAAGATAACCCAAGTCAGAAAACAATTCTCATGAGCCAAACCATACAAGTGCACACTACGTTGCAGGGGCAAGACGTACAAGCGGGCACCATCTTCGCCCAAAACAACCGCATCACTTTTCGCTACACCCCTGAATTTCTCGCGTCAGACAATGCGTACGACCTTACGCCGGCATTGCCGAGAGTATCCGACGCGCCGTTCTTCTTCGAGGGGCTTGGACCATTCTCAGACAGCGCGCCAGACCGGTGGGGCAGAAAACTCCTCAACCGCGCGCTCAAACGCAAGCGTGTTTCCGAAATCGAGTACCTGCTTGGCGTCGACGACGCGACCCGACAAGGTGCGCTACGCTACTACATAGATGGCACCCCTCAAGCGAGCGGCAATGACATACCAAAACTCACCGACCTGCCAAAACTACTCGACACAGCCGATGCGGTGGGAGAAGACCGCGAAGTCGCAGACATTGACCTGCGCCGACTCTACCGCGCCACAGGCTCGCTCGGTGGGGCTCGCCCTAAGGCATGCATCTACGACAAGGACATGCTTTGGCTGGCGAAATTTCCCAAACCATCCGGAGACGAATGGGATATTATTGGCTGGGAAGCAGTAACCCTGCAACTAGCTGATATGGCAGGAATTCGCGTGCCGAATCACCATACCATCAGCATTACTGACAGCCAAGATCGTCACCGCAGCGTACTACTTACTTCAAGATTCGACAGACAGCCTTCAAAAGAGGGTCCATCATTCATGACGCGAATCCCCTACTATTCCGCAATGACAGCGCTCGACGCACACGACGGAGAAGGTGGAGATTGGCTTGATTTGGCGGAATTTGCACGCAGTATGGGATGCGATCTTCATGAGCTTTGGCGTCGAGCCATGTTCGGCGCTGCCATCGGCAATTGCGATGACCATCTGAGAAATCACGGGTTCATACGAAAAGACAGTACATGGGAGCTATCTCCCGCATTCGACCTCAATCCAGAGCCCTACGATGAAAACCTATCGGACGAGCATCAGCTTACATTGTTTGGAGACGGACAAGTCACCCCCGAACTCCTCATGCGCAAAGATGCCCTGGCTTTATTCGATATTCCCACGTCAGCTGCAATCAGCTATACAGAAAAACTTCGCTCCGCATTGAGCCAAGCGCTATCTTTGGCACGCAAGACACGCATAGACAGTCATTCGCTAGCCATTATGTCAGGTCGTTTCCAACACGGGTTGGAAACGTTGGGATGCCTTGTCTGAGCGCCCGCAAGCCATGCACAATTCAAGTACGGTCAGACGGGATTTTGAGGAGGTTGTCAGGACTGTTTCGTACTGCAATACTTTTCGGTATTTCTATACCTATAATGAAAGAGTATTGATTTCACTTTTGATGTCGATTCACTTTCCGAAAGGGTATCTAATGACGGACCCCAACCAATATAATCCACAAAACCCGCAGCAACCCCCGCAATACGGCGGCTACGGCTCCTACGGGCAGAATGATTACGGCCAGCAGGCACCGCAATACGACGCACCCGACTACGGCCAGCAGGCACCCCAGTATGGCTCACCGCAATACAGCGCACCGCAGTACAACAATGCCGCCGGCTACAACCAACAGCAGCCGCAGTACGGCGCGCCTCAGCCTCAGGGGACCAACGGTTTCTTCGCGCTGACCGCTCCGCTCGATCAGCCGGCATATAACTGCACCATCGGCGAGGCGTTCATCCGTTTCTGGAAGAAATACGCCACATTCAAGGGTCGCGCCTCCCGCGGCGAATTCTGGTGGTGGATTCTGTGCAACTGCATCATCATCGCGGTTCTGGACGCCATCATCGATGGCGACGCTGCCAATGGCATTCAAAGAACTGTCAACGCCATTTGGGGACTGGCAACGATTATTCCCTCCCTCGCACTTTCCGTTCGCCGCCTGCACGACATCAATAAGCCAGGTACCACACTGGTCATCCTCTATGTGGCTAACCTCATTGGCGCAACTGTCATCGGCGTTTTTTTGATGGGTATCCGCTTTATCCCAGCAATGGATGGAGTTGGCAAATCAGATCTTGCCGGACTTTTACTGTTCCTTTTTGGCCTCGTCACCTTCCTGGCCACGTCGATCATATTCATCGTGCTCATGGCCAAGAAGACCGATCCGGCCGGCGTACGCTTCGACGACCCTGCAGCCGGCAACGGTTATACCCCAGTTCCGGCGGCACCGACCCCAACCCCTGCAGCCACAAACGCTCCGTACGGCACCCCGTATGGTTCCGACGGATCCGACGATCCTACCGTGGAAGGCAGTATCCGTCACTGACGAACGTCGCGCACAACCCAATCACAACCACGTCACAGCAAAATATTACCTGCAACAATCAGTAATAAAAATCCCGGTACCGAAGTCGCAAGTGCCGGGATTTTTATATTGTCACGTCAATACCATCATTCGATATCGCGACAAGATCTCATATTCCAAATTTATTTTCAGAATATCCGTTTTGCAGTATTTTGATTATTCCGAATCGCGTTCTGAGGTGCCGCCTTCCGTATCTTCGGTTTCCGCAACGTCCGAAGCTTCGCTCGAATCAGACGAATCGTCCTTCGTCAATTTGAACTTTTCAGCAAGCGCCTCCTTGCTCTTACGCTCGTCCTCTTCCTTGGCTTCCCGCTCGGCCTTCTTCGGATCCCAGCGCAGGCAATCCGCATGATACGACCATTCCAAGCCCGCCTGCGGAATCATCATGTTTGCGGTTATAAGGAAAGTCCGCTCGCAGAAGGAATTGACCTCGACCGGAACGATTCCATCCATGTGGCGTATGGAATCGCGCATTTCAACCAGTTGCAGCAGGGCCGCATCACCCATGCAGGTCGGCGGAATGGCCATCTGCTCGCACAGCTCGTTGGCGTACAGCAATACCGGCAGCACACGTATGACCTGCTCGCCCAAATCATCAATGCCGTCGCACATGAGATTCATCAGTCCGTCGCACACCGCAACAGACGCAAGGTAGCGACCGGTGAGCTGCAACGGATCAACTGTGGTGGCATAACAGAAGCTGACGTTCTTCGACGCCTCGCCGTCGAATTCGAATCCGGAGCTACCGCGAATGAGGTGAGTGACGCTTTTCATCACACTGCGGATGCTCTTTTCGACGTGGGCGTCGATGAAGATACCCAGAATGTCGGCCGCTTTGAAGAACAGGTCGGCATTGTTGGTTTCGGAATAATCGCGCATCACGTCGTACGCTTGATTGGCTTTCTTCAGGGCCTGCACCACTGCTGGATCGCAGCCCGGTATCTCATCCATTCCCTCATATACGGCTTCCGCCACGGATATGTCGACTTCATCCGGCAAGCGCAGCAACGCCCTTGCCATCATGCAGGAGAATCCTACCTGCAGATCTTCCATATACTTGGCGTCGTTCTCCATCTCCTGCGCGGTTTGCAGCGGCCACAACTCCACCACTTTGACGCAATATTCGATAGCCAACTGCGTATGAGGCATATTGTAGAGCGGGTAAAGCGCTTCGTTGTTGATCTTAAAAGGCATTCGTGCTCCTTTGCAGCCTCGACGTCCATATCTTCGCTAAGCCCATCAGGAGACCCAGCCCTTCAATAATGGCATGGAATCCCCTTCCTTTCAACAACCGACGCACGTTACCTGCCGCATATCAGCCACCACAACCATCCGCCGCGCGTTTCACGCATTATTCCACGCCGGCAGCGGGGTCAACATACGTGATCGACAAAACCTTTCTCGTATCGCAATCGTAGGTAATGGAGGTGATGGAGGCGAGCGCCGTGTGGCGTAGCAGCATATTATGTTCCGGGTGCCCGGTTTCCAGCATATGTCTGTAGCTCCAGATGGGCGATTCGTGGCTGACTACAATGATTTGCTCACCCGGATGCTCCCCCACTTTTTCAAGGGCGAACGCTTGCACACGATGCGCGATCGACTGGTAGCTTTCACCCCAGCTTGGCTTCCACAGGTTGCGCACCAGCTTCCAGTTACCGTTTTTCCAGAGCGCGCCTTCGCCGTAGCCGATGCGCGTGCCGCGGAATTCATTGCGCGCTTCGATGATGCGCTCGTCGGTGGTGAGTTCCAGCGGCTCCTCGCCACGGGTTTCACGCACTTCGTTGAGTGCGGTGAGGATTTCGCCGGCCGTTTCGCGCGTGCGTTCCAGCGGCGACGAGTAGATGGCGGAAACCGTGTTGAGTTGCGGACTGACGGCAATGTAATGCGCGGTCGCCTGCGCCATGCGCACGCCCACTTCCGACAGGTGAAATCCGGGCAGTCGTTCGTAGAGCAGATGCCCCGGATTTTCGACTTTGCCGTGACGTACGAAATGGATGGTTGTTGCGGGCATCCCTACCGCCTTTCCGCAAGATACTGCCGGACTGCTGACGTTGACCGATGGAACGAAAATCCTGCAATCGCAAGCTTTAGAAGCGTTGCGTAACCATTTTGCAACAACCGTCTTTCGCCCGCCAAACATCTTTTCGCCCACCAAGTGAACGTGTGTTGAGTACTTACAAAATAGCCAATCGAATTATGTCTGCCAACCTCAATGTACCGCGTGTTGCGACAGTACCTCCGCATAAAGTTGTCTAAGTCAAGAAAATGACACACAACCAATCTCCACCCCCTATGCAACACGCCGAAGCGTCAATCGATTGACGTTCAAGCAAGGTTGAAGAGAGAGACTGGGACTGGAGAGAAAACAACAGAAAAACAATCAAGGCAGAACAAGGGTATATCAAGCGGTCTGCGGCAACGCAAAGCGGCGGATGCAAGCACCAACCGTGAGCAGAAAGGAGCGGCAAAACATGACCAATTCAGTCCTCGCTGGTGCCAAAAGCATCGGCCAACGTCTTTTCGGAGGGTATGCGGAGCTTCTTCGCATACCGCACACCGCCCGATTTTCGGTCGGTTCAGTAATCGCTTGCATGCCGTTCCCGATGGTCGGCATGACAATCACGATTTCCGTGCAGCATTATTACGGCAATTACTCGCTGGCAGGCGCACTGACGGCCGTGCAGGCGATCGCGCTGGCCGTTGCAAGCCCAGTGCTTGGCAAGTTGGTTGATAAGTTCGGCCAGCGCCAGGTGTCGATTCCGACGATCATTGTGTGGATGATCGCAGCGACCGCACTGGTTTCCTGCATCACCGCGCGAGTGCCCTCATGGATTCTGTTCTGCATCGTGCCGTTCATGGCGGCGATTCCGCCGTGGGGCGCGATGAGCCGTCAGCGTTGGACAACGCTGCTTAAAGGCGATACGGAGAGAACGAACCGTGCGCTTTCGCTTTCCGGCGTGTTCGACGAATGCATGTGGGTGATTGGCAATCCGCTCGCCTCCACGCTGGCCGTGATTTCCGGCCTGTTGGCGTTCTCGTTCACCGGCGTGTGCGTGGTGGTCGGCGCGCTCATGTTCCTCACTGAGCTTTCCACTGAGCCGAAATCGCAGACGCAACTGGCTCGCGAAGCGGGCATGACCCGCAAGGAATACCGCGAACGCGAAGCTGCCCGTTCCAAGGCATTGCAGGCTGAAGCGGCAATCGAATACGCTCGCGATCGCGCACGTTCCGAAGGCAAAACGGCTGCGGAAGTGCAGGCCGCTATGGATCAGGCCGCCGCGGATGTGAATGACGGGCGCAAGGAGTCGATCTGGGGGCCGGGACTGATTGCCGTGTGCGTGACATGGTTTGGCTTGGGTGCGTTCCAGTCGGCTGCCGGCATTTCGATTGTCGCGTTCGCCACGGAAGCGAATATGAAGCAGTACACGGGTTTCGTGTTCGCCTGCTTCTCGTTCAGTTCACTGATTGGCGCACTCGTGTATGGTGCGAAGAATTGGACGATTCCGCTGTGGAAACGTTTCTACTTCTGCCTTGCCGTGGTCGATCTGGGCATCGGCTCGTTCATGTTCGCCAAACATCTGTGGGTGATCATGATCATTTACCTGTTCATCGGCGTGTGCCAGGCACCAACGTGGGTGAACGGCAACCAGCTGATGCTGCACTTGGTGCCGCCCACACGCTTCACCGAAGGCATGGCCTGGATGGGTGCGATGAATTCGATCGGCGGTTCCGTCGGTTCGGCGATTGCCGGCCAGTTCATCGACCGTATGGGATCACACGGTGGTTTCATTGTGGTGACGACTTTGGCACTCACCTCGCTGGTGATCGCCCTGTTCGGCTTCAAACAGATCAAGGACTCCACCGAGCAGCCCATGCTCACCACTGTAAGCGTGTGACCTTTCGCGCTTAAAGCATGCAAAGCATATGAAAAGGCGGTACCTTAAACCTTTGTATAGGTGTGAGGCACCGCCTTTTCATATTCAGGACTGCCAGGACGTCTGCACAATTCGGAAATCGGGGCAAATTTCCGAGTTGTGCAGACAGATTTTACGAATTCAGGACTACTTGGGCCAGCCGTTGGGAGTGTGCTCCAACGACCATACGCCAAGCTTGTGCGAGAAGCTGTTCTGCCACTTGGCTTCCAACTCCTCCGAAGTCAGACGGTTGTCGGCTTTGCGCAGACGGTTCATGGCGTTGGTATGCGTATCGTCGAGCAGCCATTTGCGCGTCAGGAAGTTCCACACCATCACTACGGCGGTTGCGATGAGCTTGCCGACATTGGTACGGATCAGATATTCCGTACTCTGCGACACGTATGCATCATGGTTCATGCCATACGTGGAGATCCAAATAATGGCGTCGTTCATGAACAGGCCGATCAGCGCGCCAATCACGAAAATAAGGATTTCCATCCAGCGGGCCATGTCGTCGCGGTGCTTGAACACCAGTTTCATGCTGGCGACATAGTTGAAAATCAGGGAAATAACGAACGAGATGGTTGCGGCGAGCACGTTGTGCATGCGGAATACGCCGACGAGAAGATTCAGAATGCCCCAGTCGATAATGAAGGCGATTACGCCAACGAGGCCAAATTTCATAAGCTGTTCAATCAGTTTTCTCACAACGAATATTTAACACGCGCACGCAGACCACCTTGGCAGCCATTCAGACAAAGCCCAAAATTTCTCACGCAACCACCCCGACTGCGCCGTTCGACGCCTAGACTGGAGGTGAACCGCAAAGGCTGATTTCAACAATTCAAGGAGAGCATCATGCCAGTCATTCATACCCATGTTTCCGTGTCCACCACCGCCGAACAGCGCGAGGCGCTGAAGTCCGCATACGGCAAGGCGATCACCGCCGTTCCCGGCAAGTCCGAAGGCTGGCTGATGTGCCCATTTGAAGACAATATGCCGATTTATTTCGGCGGCGACGATTCCAAGCCAGCCGCATACGTCGAAGTGAACGTGTTTGGTCGTTCCGTGCCCGGTTCCGCTTGGGAGAAGCTGACCGAGCAGATCATGGCCGCATTGGAGAAGGAACTGGGCATTCCAGCCGACCGCACGTACATCCGTTACACCGCCACCACCGACTGGGGCTGGAACGGTGGCAACTTCTGACGAAGTTACCACCGTTCCTTCGGGGTTCGCCCATATTGCGAACCTCTCACCTCACCTACGGGAAACACACCGTGTTTCCCGCCTCACGGTTCGGGGCGACAACTTCTGACGAAGTTACCACCGTTCCTGCGAGGTCATGGCGTTGCGACGTTCGCTAGAAACCGCCAAAATTAGGGTGCAAAAAGGGCGGCCACCTGCGCATGTACGTAAGCGGCCGCCCTAAAACGTTGCGATCAGAATGCTACGACTTGTTTATCACACGATCTTCGGCATCGGCGTGGTCAGCGAAGTGGTGAGATTCACATGCACCAAACCGGCACCGGAATGCACCTCAACCTTCTTCAACGTAACCGTACGCTCCTCAGCCGGAGCAGAATCGTTGTCAGTCATCGTGGCCGGAGACTTCACCGCAACCAGCGCGAGCGAACCGAAGTCAACGTCGGCGCTGGCGCACAGGTCCATCGCCTTATTAAGTGATTCAGCAAAACCGTCCTTCAGAATCACACGGTCCGCCGGCACACCGTACGCGTTTTCGGCAACCCAACGCACGTTCTCCACCAGAGCCATACCCTTGCGGCTGTGCGGCGTGGCCGGCATGGAACCGTTCACCACCACGTCAACAAACGCGTCAAGCTGCGGGGCGAGCGCATTGCCGCCGTCACGATACAGGTTGCCGATAATCGGTTCGCGGAACTCCAGATCCTTGGCGGTCTGCTGCAAAGCCGGAATCTGATCGTCTTCGCCATCCCACAGGTTAATCAGCGGGAACGTAGGAATATCCAGACCTTCCAAGCGCTGCACATGGAACGGGTAACGCCAAGCGAGCGCCGGATCGTCACGCCAAGTGGAAGCACGAGTCACCACAATCGCAGCGGACGGCCACTGTGCGCCATACTCGCGGCAAGCAATGTCAAGCCACTTCTGAGCACCCGCATCAGTACCGTAACCGGCCTCAACAATCACCACGTCGTGCAGAGCGCACGCCATTTCCACGGAAACCAGCGTCGGAATACCGATAGACACGTTCGCGAACGGACCGCCGTGAACATACACGGGAGAACCATTCACCGTTTCCGTCTTCGCCGGCTTCACCGCATCGGAAAGAATGCCGGTAATACGCCACAAATCAACGAATTCACCGAATGTAACGGCCTTGCCGTCCTTCGTACCGGCAATCATCTTGGAAACACGATCGGCGATCTCATCCATGGAACGAGAGAGCACCACAATCTGCATGAGCTCGCAGGTCGGAGTGAGCACCACACGCTCAGCCACATTGCCCTTGCCGCGGTCCACCGCAATCTGACGCAGCGAACGGGACGGCACTTCGGAAACGCGCGGCACGAGAATGGTGTCCAGCTTGCCGTCGTCAATAGCCTTCTCCGCAAAGGAGACCAACAGGTTCTGAGCCGCTTCGATAGCACCCATTTCGCCGCACAGACCCCAGTCGATTAGCTCAGGGTGAGTCAGGGAAGCCTTGCCGCCACCCGAAGCACCACCCTTGGAACCGGCAGCGGTAATGCCCATGCTCGGCTGACGCAGCACAGCGGCCGCATCGATGCCACGCTCACGCAGCGCATCGATCAACGCGATCGTAGTGGTGGTCTTGCCCTCGCCGCGAGACGCCTTCAGCGGGGTATCGGCGGTGACGAGCACGACCTTGCCATGCTTGCGTGGAGCATCCGGATCGTTCTTCAAATAATCGAGATAGCCAAACGCATCAATCTTCTGCACCAAGCCGTACTGGCTGGTGAAATCCTCAATGCTGGTCACTGGGGTTTTCCTTTCTTCGATTTGGAATGAAGTCATTCTAACGACGTTGTATTGCAGGAAAAAATCGGCTCCCGCAACGTGGTCACAGGAGCCGAATAGTGAGATATTAGAAGTCCGACATGTGGAAGCCGTTCTTCATGTTCATGCTGGCGGTGTACAGCACGGCATCAAGAAGCTTGTCGGTTTCCTCCTTAAGTTGCGCGGCCATGTTCTCGTTGGCTGCGGCAAGGATTTCGCGGGCTTCGTCGTCGCGCACGGCTTCGATGATTTCATCCGGTTCCATCGGCTGCACATCGCCGATTTCGTCTTCCGCATCGAATTCGTCGGTAACGTCACCCACCAAGCGTTCAATCTGCTCGTCGGTAGTGGCAACCATGCGGTGGCCCATCGCGCCGGTCTTCTCCTGATAGCGTTCCACAGCGTTGGCGGTGTCGGCGAAGCTGGAATCGCACAGGGCCGCGATAATGCGGTTCTCCCAATAGAAGTTTTCGGACGTGACGCGCGTGGTGGTGTCTTCCAAATACTTCGGCGTGGAGTTGACGTTCGGGAAGAACGGCACGAGTGTGTTGAACGGGTTGGAACCGTAGGCGATCCACTGGATCGCGCGGCTCACCTGCGGGCGGTACGGGCGGATCTGCATTACCGCAAGCTGGCTCTGACGGTTGATGCCGATCGGGCGGAACATGTGGCGGGTGCGCTGGTCGCCAAGCTTTCCATACGGATCGTACGGGGTGCCCTGATAGTGGGAGCTCAGCACATATTTCACATCTTCGATGGTGATTTTGCGTTCTGGCTGGCGAGCCCACGGAATATCGTCGGAAACCGGCTTGTGGTCGGCATCCTGACCATCCCACTGCTCGTCGTACGGGTTGAGGAAACGCTGCATGTACCAAGCACGCGGAGTGTTGTACACGTGGTCGGAATCGGAGTGGGAGCCAAACGCGTCACGCGGGTTGAACGGCGTAGTGCTCTCCACCGACAGGTCAAGATGGTTGCGTTCGATGAACTCGGCCAGATCGGCGGAGCACATGTGGTCCTCCTGCTCGCCAAACGCATCTTCAAGATCAAATTCGTCAATGCCCAGCTGGTTCGGCATGGTCACATACGCTTCGTCCGGCACACGCTTGGCGATCCAATGATGGCCGCCAACGGTTTCCAGCCACCAAATCTCGTCAACGTCGGAGAAGGCAACGCCGTTCATCTCATAGGTGCCAAATTCCTCAAGCAGCGCGCCCAAACGTTCCACGCCCTCGCGGGCGGTGGTGACGTACGGAAGCACAAGGGTGAGGAAATCCTCTTCGCCAATACCACCGGCGACTTCCGGCTCAAAGCCTTCTTCGCCTTCCTTGCCCTTGGCAGGCTTGAGTTCCACGAACGGATCGGCACCAAGCACACGCTCGTTGGTGGTGAGCGTTTCGGTGGCACTCATGGCAACGTTCGCCTCGTTCACACCAGCTTCGCCCCAAATGCCTTCCTTCAGATCGGCATTCGGCACAGCCGTATACTGCAGCGGATTGTCAGGAAGGTCGATTTCAACATGCGAAAGCACGCTCTTGTACTTGCGCGGCTGATCTTCAGGCTTGACTACGATGAAGCGCTTCGGGCAAAACTCACCATTTGCACTATCTTCATTACGGGCGATGATGGTCGATCCGTCATAACTTGCGTCTTTGCCAACCAAAATCGTGGTACACGCCATAATTATTCAGCAATCCTTTCGATTATTGTTAATACGTTTTCGTTGGATATATTTCTGATTTCCGCATCTTTATATCGTTATATTGCTGCGAAAATCAGTTTTCTGGTCTTACTTTAGATGCTCTTTCAAAAATCAGGCTTTTCCAGTGAGAAAAATAGCGCCCTGATCAACGATTGTACCGGAAGTACGCAGCGCACGTTCCATTTCGTTGAGCCAGAATCCCTGATTGAGGCCGGCGAGCGGAGCCGTGGTGCCCCACACATGCAGGTAGTAGTCGTGATCCTGATCCGGCGGATATGGACCGTTGTAACGCATCGTCACTGCGGGATCGTTGCTGCGGCCCTGCAGCAACGGCGAGGCGGCGGACGTGCGTCCCTGAATCGTTTCAGGAATCATCGCGGAAACCGTGCGCGAGAAATCAGCCGGAATCGCGAGCGCATGAGAATCGTTGAAATCGTACATCAGCGCATCCACGGGCAGATTCGCAAGAGACCAATGATTCCACTGGAAACCGCATACCGGAATCGAATCCGGATCAACGAATTCCCAATGCAGGAACTGTACTGCGGGATCAAGCGCATCAATATAGAAGGGGAAGGAAACAATCGGCGTACCGTCGATGCAGTTCTCAGGCGGCGCCGCCTTGGCAAACGCGTCAGGAATGACGGTGAAATCTGCGGAAATCTTCATGCACCCAGTATCCCTCAAGCGCCTGACTCATACAAGGTTTCAATTGACGGCATAACGAAACGACCCCCGCGGGCGAGCCTATGTGGGCGCGCGGGCAGGGGTCGTTCCGGGAAACAGGGCCTATCAGACCTCACATCACTTGAAAAACAGGACGTTACAGGCGATAGGCACAGCTAGTACGGCTCAGTTGGCCGGGTGGTAGAAGTCGCCGTTAAGGGCGGCTTCGGCACGGGCCTGAGCCTCTTCGAAGGTGACTTCGGCAAGGGAGGCACGCACGTCGTCGAGCGCCACCGGAGTCATGGACAGGGAGTTCACGCCAAGACCGGCCAGCACTACGGCCAAGTCCGGATCGGCAGCGGCCTCGCCGCACACGCCCACCGGCATACCCTTGGCGTTGCCCGCGTCGCAGATCATCTTGATGGCGCGCAGCACCGCCGGATGCCAGGCGGTCTGATAGTTGGCAACGGAACCGAGCGTACGGTCGGCGGCCAGCGTGTACTGGGTCAGATCGTTGGTGCCAATCGACACGAAGTCAGCCACGTCGGCCACCTTGTCAGCCATAAGCGCAATCGACGGCACTTCGGCCATCGCACCCACGAACTTCAGACCGAAGCTCTTGCCAAGCTTCACGAAATAGTCAGCTTCATGCTGGTCGGCAACCATCGGGGCCATGACCCACAGGTTCGCATCGGTGGCGGCATCGGCTGCGGCGAGCGCCTTGAGCTGGCCTTCGAGCACGTCCATGTGGGCGCGCAGGGTGCGCAGGCCACGCAGGCCGAGGGCCGGATTCGGCTCGTCTTCCGGAGTGAGGAACGGCAGCGGCTTGTCGGCGCCGGCGTCGAGCATACGGATCACGACCTTCTTGCCTGGGAACTGGCTCAGCAGCTCGGTGTAAGCGCGGGTCTGCTCTTCGACGGTCGGCGGCTCGGAGTTGCCGATGAACAGGAATTCGGTACGGAACAGACCAACGCCTTCAGCGCCATATTCCAGCGCCTTGGCTGCATCGGCCGGCTTGCCCACGTTGGCGAGCAGCGGAATCAGATGACCATCCTTGGTGGAGCCTGGATTGCCGCGCAGTTCCTTGGCTGCGGCCGCGCGGGACTTGGCGGCTTCGGCAACGGCGATCTCCTCTTCGGTCGGGTCAACGACAAGTTCGCCCTTGGCCGCGTTCACGACCACGGTAGTGCCGTCGGTCAGGTTTTCGGCTTCGGCTGCGGAAACAACCGCCACAATGCCACGAGCGCGCGCCAGAATAGCGGTGTGCGAGGTCGGGCCGCCCTGCGAGGTGACGATGGCGAGGGTCTTGCTCATGTCGAGCGCCGCGGTATCAGCGGGGGAAAGATCTTCGGCGACGAGCACGAACGGGGTTTCGCTCTGCGGCAAGCCCGGAGCGGGAGCGCCCATAAGGTCGGCGATCACGCGCTGTCCGACATCGTGCAGATCGGCGGCACGCTCAGCCTGATAGCCACCGATGGCACGGAACATGTCTTCCACTGCGGCGAAGCCTTCGAGCACCGCACGTTCGGCGGTCTTACCCTGCTGAATCAGACCCTTGATGGATTCAGCCAGCGACGGATCGGAAGCGAACATGGAGATGGCCTGCAGAATCGGAGCGGCCTGCTTGGCACCTTCGTCACCATTGGCGGCCTCTTCGGCACGACGGTTCAGGTCGGCGTTCACCAGTGCGAGGGACTTTTCAACGCGGGCGATTTCGCTTTCGGCAGCAACGCCTTCCGCACGCGGAGCGTCCGACGGTTCCGGCAGTGGCTGCGCCATACGGATGACCGGGCCGACTGCAACACCGCGACCAATGCCAACACCTTTGATAATCATGTGAACTCCTTTGACCTGTTTCCTTGTTTTGTTGTTTGCCCGCGAAAGGAACGCGAACCGAACGTTTGTTGTTGTGATTTCCGCGCTTGCTTTGCGCGTCGAGTTACTGCATGATTCCCACCGTCTTTGCCGGTAAATCATTTTCAGCCTGCACACAGTATACACACTTTAAGCCGCAACACACAACCGGTAAACGTTTTCTGCGTTTCGTGGAAAAAGGTGCTATAGTAATTATTAGCGGCGCACCGAGGCATTTCGCTCGGCAAGCAGCACGACTTTCAAATAACACAACCAAAAATCAACACACGACTCAAAGGAGTGTCCATCATGGCAACCCGCACCACCGTCATCAACGATCCCGTCGGCATCCACGCCCGTCCGGCCGCACAGTTCACCCAGGCCGTCACCGCCTCCGGCTGCACCGTCACCATCGCCAAGGAAGGCGGCAACCCGGTTCCGGCTAACTCCATCCTGTCCGTCATGGGCCTGGGCATCAAGCAGGGCGAATCCGTGGTCATCGACGTGCAGGGCGCCAATGACGAAACCGTGGCAGACAACCTGCTGAACATCCTCGTCAACGCCGAGTGATCTTCCTTTTGCTGAAGATTTCAGGATTTCGCAAGATATTCAACAATCTTCAGTTGTTGCATCGCAATTATGAAATCGCAATGCAACATGCATGATTGCGATACTTGCTTCCAGCCACCTGCCGCTTTCGACGGGTGGCTGTTTTATTCTTGAATACGCGATTGAGATACGGCAGTAATTCGAATAATCCGAGTTTTTTCGAGCATTTCGAATATTTGTGGTGAGGAGAGCATGGCACGTACAACCGACAACGCTTCGGCTTCGGCAACTTCGGCGAACAGTTCGATCACGAACGTCGCAGCGCTAGCCAACGTCTCCATCGCCACCGTCTCCCGCGTTCTTTCCGGCAAACGCACCAAAGACGACGACATCGCACGCCGCGTGCGAGCGGCCGCGGCACACCTCAACTATTCGGTCAATTATGCGGCGAGCGCGTTGCGCAGCACCGTCACCAACACCATCGGTCTGGTGATTCCGACCGCCAACGACCCGTTCTGCGCGCAGCTGCTTGACGAAATCGAACCCGTCATCGACGTGGATTCGCAGCAACTGCTGCTGGGCATCGGCGGCGATCAGGCCACGCAGATTCAACGCATCGAGTCGTTGGTAGACCGCCATGTTGACGGTCTGATCGTGCTGCCCGCCTGGGGAGCCTACCTTTCCGCAGAGCTTGAACATTACGCCTCCACACTGCCGATCGTGCAGGTGGGCGGCCGCCAATGCTCGTTCCGCACATCCATGGTGAGCGTCGACGAAAACGCAGCCATGGAAATCGTGATCGGGCATTTGGCCGAACGTGGCATCGCATCCGTGGCATACATGGCCGGCAAGGAAATCTCCTTTGAATCGGCGGAACTGTTCACCATGTTCCACACTCAGATGCGAGCGCACCATCTTGCCACCGAAACCGAATGGAACAAGTTCGGAGACCGTAGCGTGCAGCGCGGATTCGACTGCGCCATGCGACTGTTTTCCGAGCCGCTCGTGCAACCGGAGGCCGTGGTGTGTGCCGACGATGCGATCGCGTTCGGCGTGATGGTGGCGTTGCATTCGCTTGGGCTTCGCGTGCCTGAAGATGTGCTGGTGGTCGGCTACAACGATTCACCAATCGCGCGCACCACCATGCCGCCACTGACCAGCGTGCGCCCACCGTTCAAACAAATCGTCTCCGAAGCGCTACGCCTACTCAACGACGGCCCTGACAGCCCCGCGCATATCTCACTTGCACCGCAACTGATCGTGCGCGAATCCACCAACTACCAGCGCTGAATCGCATTTTTTCAATTTTGCCGGCAGTTATCGCACGATAGCAAGCCAGAATCATCAGCCAAACAACCATTTCTTCCACTCACTGGAGGAATACGGACGTCAGAAGACCTGCCAGCGGGAAGATTCCCCGGTCAGTGGAGGAATCCGGACTCAACAAAACCCGTCAGCGGAAAGATTATTCCAGCGACTGGAAGAATCAAGACCCTAAAAGCCCTGCCAGCGGGAAGATTGTTCCAGTAACTGGAGGTTTTAGGACGATCAGAAGCCTCTTAGCGGGGCAATTCCCCCAGTGAGTGGAGAAAACTGGACCCTAAAAGGCCAATCAGCGGGAAGATACCTCCAGCAACTGGAAAAACTGCCCGCCGGAAAACAGTATGTGCCAACACCGCTAGCCTTAGCTGGCGATGAGGGAGCAGAAGAGGGCTTCGAAGACCAGTATGGGATTGCCATTGCCGGCCAGGCGGCGACGTGCAACGGCAATATCCTCCAACCGCCGCACCGCTCCCCCACGAGTAAGCCGCACCGACAGTTCGGTGATCGACGAACGATTCTCCAAATTGATCAGCCCCACCGAATCCTCGGCATTGTTCTGCAGCACAGCCACATCACGGTAAATACTGGCAATCGAGTTCAACGCACGGTCAAGCACATCACGCGTAAGTCGCGTAGTCTGGCGCTTCAGCTCGTCTTTTTTGGCGATCGCATTGTACGCGCCACGCAGTTTCGGAGGAATACGATCCTTCGCCCCAAGCCCATTGATCCTACGAAAATCAGCTTCCGCCTCTGCCGCCTTGACCTTCACCTCCGCTTCGGCCTGCGCTTTCGCGCTGTCGATAAGATTGCCGGCAAGCAGCACCGCATCCGATGCGCGACGCAATCCAAGCACACCCACAATCAGCTCGTCACGGTCAGACATCACCTGCTCATTCTCCGCATACAAGCGCGCAATGCCGATATGCCCTTCCGCAAGACGTGCGGCACGCACCGCGATTTTCGGCTCAAATCCGCCATTTTGTTCCAGAAATGCGGCCACTGCCTGCGTGGAAGGCACGGCAAGATTGATGATGCGAGTGCGCGAGCGAATCGTCGGCAACACATCCTGCGCACTCGGCGCGCACAAGAGCCAAATCGTGTGCTCGCTCGGCTCCTCAATCTCCTTGAGCAACACGTTGGTGGTGCGTTCCAGCATGCGATCGACATCTTCGATAATGATGATGCGCCACGGCGCAGTGCTTGGCATCTGCTCGGAAGTGGTGATGATGTCTCGCACCTCGTCGATGCCGATGGTCACTTTGTTGGTGGCAAGCACGGTCACGTCGGGATGAGTGCCGGCAAGCACCTGCTGCACGGCTTTGATCGGCTCGTCGCCAAGACCATGATCGGGGCTCTCCAGCGCCGCCGCAAACGCGCGCGCCACATTGGAACGGCCCGATCCTGGAGGACCGCAGATCAGCCAGGATTGCGCAATGGCTTTCGGATCGCCACTTGCGATGGCTTTGAGTTGCTCAACAACCCGCTGCTGTCCGACAATCGAATCCCACACGCTCACTGGGCGGCCTCCGATTGGAAAGTTCTCGTTTGGCTGATTTGTGCAAAATCGTCTTGAATATGCGACCATACTTCATCGATGGATTGGCTGGCATCAATCACGCGGAAACGTTGCGATTCCGCCTTTGCCAAGTCAAGAAACGCCTGTCGTGTACGACGTTGGAAATCGTTTCCCGCAGATTCCATGCGATCTTCATCATGCTGTAGTCGTGCATGCGATTGCACAGGGTCAAGATCCAGTAGATACGTGCGATTCGGCAATAGCTCGCACGTTGCCCACATACTTAAGTCGCGGATTTCACCTGCCGTCAATTCGCGGCCGCCAGCCTGGTATGCAAGAGAAGAATCAAGGTACCGATCGGTAATTACCACGGCACCGCGTTCCAGTGCAGGGCGAATCACCTCGGCAACATGCTGGGCACGGTCGGCGGCGAACAGCAACGCCTCCGCACGCGGAGCAATATCCGCGTCGGAACCTTCCACGCCGCCAAGCAGCAGCTTGCGAATCGCCACGCCAAGCACAGTACCGCCTGGCTCGCGCGTGACCACGCATTCGCGCCCCTGCGCCTCAACATACGCACGCAATCGTTCGACCTGCGTGGTTTTGCCGACGCCGTCGATGCCTTCAAAGGAGATGAATATGCCCTGCATATTCATCACCGGACGGGGACTACGGCGGGACGGGTGTAGCCTTCGTTGGCGGCGAGCCATTCCACATCGGCCTTCACCGTGGTCGGTGTGGAACCGATCTCCTTGGCGATACGGGTGTTGGCCCAACCCTTATCGGCCAACTCGCGCACCTTGGCACGGCGATCGGCACGAGCTTGATCAGCAGAAGCCTTAGCACCCTTAGCAGCAGCCTTCTTAGCACCACCCTTGCCAGCAGCACCCTTGCGTCCACGCCTCTTCGACGGACCTTGCGCACGCTTCTCCGCCAGCAGACGGAACGCCTCAGCCGGCTCGATCGATTCGGGAGCATACTGCTTCGGCAACGTACGGTTCGTTTCACCATCGGTGATATACGCGCCGTAGAAGCCTTCCTTGATGGTTACCTGCTTTTGCGTTTCCGGATCGACGCCCAGTTCACGCAGCGGCGGCTTGGCAGCGCCACGACCGCGACCACGGCCATACTTCGGCTGGGCGAACAGTTCCTTCGCCTTATCCAAATCAACCGTGAAAATCTCATCTTCCGAAGCGAGCGAACGCGTATCCGACTTGCCATCGGCACCAGTCTTCGTCAAATACGGACCGTAACGACCATTACTGGCTTGCACAACAACCGTCTGCACTTCACCGGTCTGAGCGTCCGCTTCCTCATAAGAACCAACTTCACGAGGCAAACTCAGCAGACGCAACGCATCATCCAACGTCAACGATTCCGGGCTCATCGTCTTGAACAATGACGCCATCTTCGGGCGATCGGCAGCCTTCTTAGCGCTCTTGACCTTCTTCGGCTTGTCATCACCAGCCACGTCACCGTCAGCACCAGTATCCGCAGAAGGCATCACCAACGCAACATACGGGCCGAAACGGCCATTACGCACTTCAACAGTGCCCCCGGAGACCGGATCAACACCAAGTGCGCGCGGACCGCCGGAATGATTCTCGATCAAATCATGACCGACTTCCACCGTCAGCTCATCCGGAGCGAGAGTATCCGGCAGCGACGCACGCTTCGGATTTCCCTCATCATCCAGATGGTTCACATCCTCCAGATACGGGCCATACCTGCCGACGCGCACATGCAAACCGTCGCCGATCTCAATCGTATTGATCTCGCGAGCGTCAATTTCACCCAACTGCGCGACCTGCTGCTGCAAACCGGCATGCGCCTCGTCCGCAGACTGCGCGGCACCCTCACCGGAACCGAAATAGAAGCGGGTCAGCCAATTGCGGCCGGTCTCCTGACCACTCGCGATCTGGTCAAGACCGCTTTCCATATCGGCAGTGAACTCGTAATCCACATACCGCGGGAACTTCGTTTCCAGCAATTTGACCACGGAGAACGCGAGCCACGACGGAATCAACGCACGACCGCGCTCATACACGTACCCGCGATCGATAATCGTGAAAATAATGCTCGCATACGTGGACGGGCGGCCGATTTCCTTCTGTTCCAATGTTTTCACGAGCGACGCTTCGGTGTAACGCGCCGGAGGCTGAGTTTCATGCCCGTCGGCACCAACCGCCACCGCGGCGAGCGCATCGCCCGGATTCATCGGCGGCAGCGACACATTGTCATCCGACTTCTTATCAGCTTTGCTGGATTTGCCGGATTGCGCAGCCTGTTCAACGCTTCCAGCAGCATCACCCTTCTTCGATTCGGCGGACGCGCGGCGACCCTCACCGGTCGCCTTCATAAAGCCGGGGAATTCGATGACAGTGCCGGAAGCCTGGAACATGGCTTCCCCATTCGATTCGGTCGGTGCAGACAGTCGCACGGTCGCCGTGGAACCGGTTGCGTCGGCCATCTGGCAGGCAAGCGTACGCTGCCAGATCAGCGTGTACAGCTTGAGCTGATCGGCCGGCACTTTGCTTGCGATTTCCGCAGGGTCGCGGAATTTCGCACCCGCCGGCCTAATGCATTCGTGGGCTTCCTGCGCGCCCGCGGTTTTTGTGGCATATTGTTTCGGCGCATCCGACAGATAGTTTTCGCCGAAATGCTTGACGACCGCTTCACGAGCGGCTGCGATCGCTTCCTGCGACAGCGTCACCGAATCGGTACGCATGTAGGTGATATAGCCGTTTTCATACAATCCTTGCGCCGCGCGCATGGTCTGACGCGAGCTCATGCCGAGACGATTGCCGGCAGTCTGCTGCAATGTGGACGTAGTAAACGGTGGAACCGGACGGCGACGGTACGGCTTCGTTTCCATCGACGCGACGGTAAACGTTGCACATTTCAACACCTGCGCAATCGCGGAAGCCTGTGCCTCATCCAACTGCACGACCCGGTCCTTCGCACCAGCCGCAGTCAGCTTGCCATCAGCACCAAAATCTTTGGAACCCGCCAAACGACGCCCACCAAGCGACACCATACGAGAATCAAACGCAACATTATTGCCATCGGCATCCGGCGCTTCCAACGTTGCGGTGACATCCCAATACGGGGCACGCACGAACGCCATACGCTCGCGCTCGCGCTCCACAATCAAACGCGTGGCGACGGACTGCACACGGCCCGCGGAAAGACCCGGCCCAACCTTGCGCCACAGCACCGGAGAAAGCTCATAGCCGTACAGGCGGTCCAGAATACGACGGGTTTCCTGGGCGTCGACCATGTCGTCGTCAACGTCGCGAGTATTGTCCAGTGACGCTTTGATGGCTTCCTTCGTGATTTCGTGGAACACCATGCGCTTGACCGGCACTTTCGGCTTGAGCGTCTGTACCAGATGCCAGGCGATGGCCTCCCCTTCGCGATCCTCATCGGTTGCGAGGTACAGGGTGTCGGCTTTTTTCAACGCGCTTTTCAGTTCGGATACGGTTTTCTTCTTGTTGCCATCGACGATGTAGTACGGCTTAAATCCGTCTTCCACGTCAACGCCGAACTTACCGAATTTGGTTTTGTCGGCGGCCGGCACCTGGCTTGGCTGCGCAAGATCTCGAATATGGCCGACCGAGGCCATCACCGTATATTCGGAGCCCAAATACCCACCGATTTTCTTGGCCTTGGTGGGAGACTCCACAATCACGAGCTTGCTGCCGGTAGCCATAGCCACTCCTTATTACTAGCGTTTGCAACGCAATAATACTCACTGACCGTATGCAGTTGGCAAACCGCCCGTGTGGCGCGAGCGGCCTTCGCCGTAAATTTTCGGTGCGATCGCAGACATGGCCGTCAGCGTTTCGGCGGTGCCGGAGGAGCCCCCACCAGCCCAAGTTGCGTCAGTGGCGAGGCGGTCAGCTGACGCATGGTCAGTACCAGACCGAACACCAGCGACGCGACGGAAGCAGTCAAAATCACTGTGGAAAGATGCGCGCCGGAATTTGTCCATTCCGCGCTCATCGCAAGTCCCGGCTGGATCTGCCAAATAATGTATGCGCCATACAGGGTGCCAATCACGCCAAATGTCAGCAACACGCTGCCGACGATCTGCACGGAAGGCGACGACGCACGCGATCCGGGCTCATCCATACCGTTCGCAAACGTTGCGGCGAGCATGAGCATGGCCACTCCGCCAACGATCAGCAGCGCCATGATCACGTCGGTCGGGCGGTGCCACTGCCCCGCGATCACCGACAATCCGACAAGCACCGCGTACGCCCAACCAATCACCGCGACCAACGCACGACACATGCGAGGCACGGCGCACAACAGGATCACCCCCGCAGTCGCTGCAAGTATGACATGCCCGGAAGGCGCGGAATTATTGGGATTTGATTCCAGATTAATCAAGTACGGACGTGGCAGCAGCGGCTTCAGCAATTCCGCTGCGGCAAAGCAGATTCCGCCGAATACCGCCAGTTGAGCAATCAACAGCCATCGTTTTCTTACGATGAGTACGGCAAGGGCGATTATCGACATAATCGCGCTTGTTACGATTACAACGGTGGAAATGGTGAAGACATGCACGACCGGTTCCAGCCATCCCGGCAAGGCCGCGTCGAATTTCGACCAGACCATGTCTTCATAGCTTTGGCCTTCCATCGTGCGCACGCCCAACCACCAGACGCCCGCTGCGGCGGCAAGCAGCAGCAGACCGAACACCACGCTGAGCATAATGCTCGACACGCGCGGATGACGGGTCAGAGGATCGGCTTTGGCGAGTCCTGCGTTCACTTCGCGCGAGGAAAGCACCTGTTCGATCGGATCGACTTGGGCGGTTTGCGCAATCGGCGAGACCGGCGCGGATGATGCGACCAGCGCGGTGTCGGGAAAATCCAGTCTTTGCCAGGACTGCGGGGATTGTTGATCCGACGCGGATTGTGCGGGACTCGGCGCGAACTGCGGCGAGGATTGTTGGGAATCCGTCTGCGGCAATGGCGGCTGCGGCGCAGGAACGGGCGCGACCGGCTGCTCCAGCATATTCGCGGACTTATGCGGGTCTCGGATGATTGGCTTGAATTCGTCGGTCATAGTCACCGAGAATACGACATTGTCTCTACGGTATACGGGAGTGGCAAGAAGATATAAGAAAACCTCCACGCACCCGGAAGAGGCCACTTACCCTTGCTGCATTCCTGCCCTGGGGGAGTTGGGTGACGTACCGCCACGCGGAGGCAAAGACCAGTGTACACCATGCCCGGACCGAACCGCGTCACAGGCCACGTACAAGCCTCACGCAAGCCGTGCCGCAGACAGCACCATGCGGAAATCAAACATCAAAAATGCCACGTCCCACATTAGAAGTCCGCGTTAAGGAGGGCGGACGGGTATGCTTGATGAGGAATCGCACACGAGTATTGTGTGTTTGTTTGAGTTCGGAAGGTTGTTCTTATGACTGAAGCGGTGGAGTATCCCGATCTGGTGGTCGTGGGCGCGGGCCTGTTCGGCCTGACCGTGGCCCAGCAGGCCGTGGAGCGTTTGGGCGTCAGGGTGGAGATCATCGACGTGCGCGACCACATCGGCGGCAACGCGTACAGCTACATGGACGAGGAGACCGGCGCGGAGATCCACAGGTACGGCGCCCACCTGTTCCACACGTCCAACAGGCGCGTGTGGGAGTACGTGAACAGGTTCACCTCGTTCACCGGCTACGTGCACCGCGTGTACGCCACGCACGACGGCGAGGTCTATCCCCTGCCGATCAACCTGGGCACGATCAACCAGTTCTTCCACGCGCGCTACACGCCGGCCGAGGCGAAGGCCCTGATCGACGGGCAGGCCGGCGAATTGGCGGGCACGGACCCCCGGAACCTCAACGACAAGGGCATCTCGCTGATCGGCCGTCCCCTGTACGAGGCGTTCATCAAGAACTACACGGGCAAGCAGTGGCAGACCGATCCGAAGGACCTGCCCGCGGGCATCATCAACCGCCTGCCGGTGCGCTTCAACTACGACAACCGCTATTTCAGGGACACGTGGGAGGGCCTGCCTGCGGACGGCTACACCGCGTGGATGGAGCGCATGATCGACGATCCGCGCATCCACGTGACTTTGGAGGCCGACTTCTTCGACGCCTCGCAGCCGTATAACAGGAAGGCCCTGGCCGCGGCGGGCGTGCCGGTGGTGTACACGGGTCCGGTGGACCGCTACTTCGACTATTCGCTGGGCGAGCTCAAGTGGCGCACGGTCGACTTCAGGGAGGTGCGCTACGACGAGGGCGACCATTTCGGATGCCCGGTGATGAACTTCTCGGACGCGGACGTGCCGTACACGCGCGCGATCGAGTTCAAGAACTTCAACCCGGAGCGCAGGGACTCGCAGAACCCGGACAGAACGGTGGTGTGGGAGGAGTACAGCCGTTTCGCCGAGCGCGGCGACGAGCCGTACTATCCGATCAACACGGAGGCCGACAGGGCGTTGTACGCGAGGTACGAGGAGCTCGCGAAGGCCGAGCCGCTCACGGTGTTCGGCGGCCGTCTGGGCACGTACAAGTATTACGACATGCACCAGGTGATCGACACCGCGCTGACCGCGTACGAGGAACAGGTCGAACCACTCCTCAAGAAGTGACGATACGCATCAAGTGACGATACGCATCGTTCCCAAATCGTAATAAGGAATCCCCAATCCACCGACGGTAGATTGGGGATTCCTCATATCAGGCGAACCAAAAATCAGGCGCGCCACACATCCTTGCCGGCGGCCTTGGCGGCGGCGACATCGGCGTCAAGCTGAGCCTCATCGCCTTCAACGCTACCCTTGATGAATTCCTCCACCAAGCGGCGCGCCTCGCCATCCTCGTGCTGCACGGCCGGCGACTTCATGAAGTAGGAGCTCGGAGCCAGAATCGGACCGGCCAGATGGCGATCGAGCGCAATCTTGGCGGCACGCACGGCGTCAATCACAATACCGGCGGAATTCGGGGAATCCCACACTTGCAGCTTGTATTCCAAGCTCAGCGGCACATCGCCGAACGTGGTGCCCTCAAGACGCACGAACGCGAACTTGCGGTCATCAAGCCATGCCACGTAATCGGACGGGCCGATATGCACATTGTGCGGATCCATATCGTGCGGCACCACGGAGGTGACGGCGCGGGTCTTGGAAATCTTCTTGGATTCCAAGCGCGAGCGCTGCAGCATGTTCATGAAGTCCATGTTGCCGCCCACATTGAGCTGATACGTGCGGTCCACGCGCACTCCACGGTCTTCGAACAGGCGGGCGAGCACGCGGTGCGTGATCGTGGCACCAACCTGGGACTTGATGTCGTCACCGACGATCGGCACGCCGGCGTCACGGAACTTCTGCGCCCATTCCGGATCGGAAGCGATGAACACCGGCAGACAGTTCACGAATGCGCATCCGGCATCCATGGCGGCCTGGGCGTACGCCTTGTCGGCCTGCTCGGAACCGACCGGCAGGTAGGAAACAAGCACGTCGACCTTCTTGTCACGCAGCACTTGGGCCACGTCGACCGGCTCGGCATCGGACTCTTCGATCATCTGACGGTAGTACTCGCCCAAACCATCGTTGGTCGGGCCGCGCAGCACCTCGACGCCCAGGTTCGGCACGTCGGCGAACTTGATCGTGTTGTTCTGCGACGCCTCGATGGCTTCAGACAAGTCCTTGCCAACCTTCAGCGCATCCACGTCGAACGCGGTGACGAATTCGATGTCGCGTACGCGGTATCCGCCGAAATTGTTGTGCATCAGGCCGGGAATCTTATCCTCGTCCTTCGTGTCTTTGTAGTATTCAACGCCCTGCACCAGCGACGAAGCGCAATTGCCCACACCGGCGATAGCTACACGAATGCTCATCTGTAAACGGCTCCTCTGTTATATATGCGTTTCACAGGTACCAAGTTTCAAGCATACCTGCGAAACAGCGAAAAGGCACCTGAAAAACTGACAAAACCCTGAAAATCAGCCGATATTGAGGCAATGTCCTGCAAACTGTCGATTTGTAAAAGAGCTGCGCAAAAATGCCCCTGCCAAATCAAACGTGCCCCATTTCCACCTGATTTCTCAAGTCAATCAGCTACGGTGGGACCTATGGTTTCACACACACGAAGCGTAAGCTCACGCTCAAGAAGCGCCCACAACGGTGGCGCCAGCAGCAATCGCAGCAACGCATCCCATAGCGCGCCCAAGCCGCAGAACCACGGATCGCACCGCGCCAACGGACCTAAGAAAAAGCAGAACAAGCGCAAGCATCTCGTACTGAAGTGGGTACTCGGCATCTTCGCGGCGCTGCTCGCGGCAGGAATCGGCCTGTTCGCTTACATGTATATCACCACGGAAATCCCCGAACCGGAGAAGTTCGCCCTCGCCGAAAAAACAACCGTCTACTATGCCGACGGCACTACGGAAATCGGCAGTTACGCGGAACAAAACCGCGAAATCATCGACTGTGCGGTACTGCCTGATTACGTGGGCAACGCGATCGTCGCATCGGAAGACCGATCCTTCTACACCAACAAGGGCATCGACCTGTATGGCATCGCGCGAGCGCTGTATACGAACTTGACCACCGGCAGCAGGCAAGGTGGTTCGACCATCACCCAGCAGTATGCGGAACGATATTATCTGGGCGAAACCACGTCGTATTCCGGCAAGCTCAGGGAAGCGTTCCTGGCCATCAAGATCGCACAGGCGCAAGATAAAAGCCAGGTGCTTTGCAATTACATGAACACGATTTACCTTGGTCGTGGCGCGTATGGCATCCAGGCGGCGGCGAAGGCGTATTTCAACAAGAACGCCAGCGATCTGACCTTGTCGGAATCCGCTATGCTGGCCGGTATCATTCCTGCGCCGAGCTCATGGGATCCAGCCGTCAACCCTGAGCAGGCTGAAAAGCGATACGACCGCGTGCTCAACATCATGAGGGAAGATGGCTACATCACCGCCAAGGAAAAGAAGGAAGCGCAGTTCCCCGCCGTGGCGGAAATCCAGCAGAACAACCAGATGTCGGGCGCCAACGGGTATCTGCTGACCACGGTGAAGAATGAACTGGTCAATTCCAAGGCGTTCACCGCCGATGATTTGGAAACCGGCGGCTACAAGATTGTCACCACGCTTGACAAGGGCATGCAGGACGAAATCCAACAGGTCGGCGACACCCGGCCGGAAGGCATGCCGGATAGCATTCAGGTGGGCGGCATTGCGGTCGATCAGAAAACCGGTTCCGTCAAGGCCATGTATGCGGGCAACGATTACCTCACCAAGCAGCTCAACAACGTCACTCAGGCCACGTTCGAGCCGGGCTCCACGATGAAGCCGTTCGGTTTGCTGGGAGCCGCTCAGGAGGGCGTGAATTTCAACACGTTGTTCAACGGTAATTCTGGCCTGACGTTTGAGACGACTCCGGGAACCACCGCGCAGGTGCCGAACGCACTTAACACCAACTGGGGGTATATCAACCTCTATCAGGCGACCGCGAATTCGGTGAACACCGTGTTCATGGATGTCAACAAGCATCTCGGCGCCGCGAATCTCGCCAAGATCGCGCATCAGGCGGGCATTGAGGGAGACATTGCCGAAGACACCACCTACAACATTTTGGGCATTAACGGCATTACCGTATGGGATCTGGCTCAGGGCCACTCCACCATTGCCAACGATGGCGTGAAAAACACGTTGCACATCGTCGACAAGGTGCTCATGTCCGATGGTTCGAAGGAACTGTACAGGACGGCGCAGGAGAACCAGCAGGTGTTCGAGGCGAACGATTGCCACTTGGTGCAGAAGGCCATGCAGGGCACCACCACGTACGGCACCGCTGCAGGCGTTTCGGCACGTCTCGGACGCCAGGTGGCCGGCAAGTCCGGTACCGCGAACGACGAGAAGGCAGCTTCGTTCGTAGGCTATACACCACAACTGCTCAATGTGTGGGCCATTTGGAATCCTGCGGAAGACGGCAGCGCGCAGGAAGTGCCACCGTTCGCAGGCTATGGCGTTTCCTCCACTGGCTACCCGTCGCATCTGTTTGAGGAGTTCATGTCGCTCGCCCTGCAGAATCAGGAGGTGCTGACCTTCACCGAGCCGACCGACAACGGCAAGATCGGCGGCCCGGACGGCACGTGGGGTACCGGCGCACAGAAGACTCAAACACGGCAGAGCCAGGAAGTGCCGAAGATCGAAGAAAACACCGAGCAGACCACGCCTGATCCGACGCAGAACAGCGATCAGAACAGCAGCGGAGACGGAGACGGAGACAATTCCGGAACCGGCGGAACCGTCAGCAACAGCGGCAACAGCGGAGACGGCAGCGGAGACAATTCCGGCGGAACCGGCGGCGATACTAGCGGCGGAGGCTCCACCAGCGAATCCAACGGCCAGACCGGAACCAACGGAAATACGCAGTAGATTTCGGCTGAGTTCCGAGTCCCAGTCCTAAAGTCTGAAAACCGTAATCCCCGTACTGCTATTCCATTTTCGTGGCCCGAAAAAGGGCGAAAATGGAAGCAGTACGGGGATTGCGTGTTTAGGGACCATCAAGCGTTAAAACCGCGTGGTTTTAACGAATTAGAAGGGCTTTACGAATCAGAGAACTTGGATGAGACGCTCGTATTCCTCGCGAGTCAGCGAGGCGACGCCGCCATGCTTGGTGTGCGGCGAGAGGAAATAATCCGCGGCGTTTAGCGGATGCCAGCCGGCGTCAAGATCCTTCGTGCTCATGGGCTTGTAGCCGATTGACGGTATGACGTCCACGAACAGATACCATTCGTCGTCCGGCCCACCGTTGTTGTGATGGTTAGCGAATACCGCGGGACCTTCCACACCGCCGGGATTGCCGTCTTCCACATAATTCGCACCGATATGACGTTGTATGACATGCCATTGCGTGTCGGATTCCCACCAGCGCCGCGCATCGGTGTAGTCCATCCAAATGCCGTTGCCGAAGGAATTGTCTTTGGTGATGCGATACGTGCGCAGCCCGCCGTCCGGCAATGGACGCTGCACCATGGTGGTGTCGATGGAATCGCCACCGGTGTCGATCAGCACGCCGCCGAATTCGAACGTATCCTGTGTGAAGTCGGTGGTCGCGCCCCACAGCACGGAACTGGTCACAGAATTATCATCATGCGCCGTATCCGCATCGTCGAATACGGTGCTGGACCAGTACATTACGAATGCGCCGCGATCGCCTTCATATTCCTCCGGATAATAGTCCGGCACCCACAGGCATTCGCAGGCCCATGCCATGCCAAGTTGCATATGCGTGCCGTCGGCGCGCTGGGAGACGTCCAACATGCGAGGGCCTTCCCAATGCAGCAGATCTGGCGATTGCCAGACGATCAGATTCGTGCTCGCATGATGAGACCATTCGTACCATCCGCCGTTGTCACCGCCGAATACGCGCAAATCGGTCGCGATGATATACCACATGCCGGTTTGCGGATTGCGGATGATATGCGGATCGCGCACACCGGTAGTACCGATATCCGATGTCAGTACCGGTCGCCCGCCGTTGAGCGGAATCCAGCGATGGGGATTGTCGCCGTCCGACACGTCCAGATAGATGCGTTCGGCGTAGCCGTCCGTATCCTCTAAGAAATGTACAAGAAGATAAGCGTAAGGGTCGTTGGTGCAATCACTCATCGGCCGCGTCCTTTCCTGCAATATAGCGGCATCATACTCAGCACGCAACAACGCGAAGCACGGAGATTCGCGGCGTTGAAACCCGACCGGCAGCGGCAATGCGCACTGCGATACGTGAGGCGTCGCCGGCAGTGGCCAAATCATATATGTCAGCGCATAACGGATCACCGTCGATGACGCGGCGCTCCACGCGTTTCAGCGTTACATCGTCGATTGACAGCGCATACGGCATATCCGCGTCATCAACGCACAGCGACACTTCCAAACGGCCACCGTCAGACGGTCTCCTCATCGTATAGCCGAAGCACCCCTCCGCTGCGGTACGCCTCCAATGAATGGTGCCATCCGCTCCCATGTCATCGCTCTGTCCACAGTATTCATGATCGACTTCCGATTGCTGCTGGCCGCACGAAATCGCATCAATCGTGCTGCTTTCGTGTCGCATCTGTTCCGCATCGGCCTGCGCCAGTTCCTGACGGCGGCCATCCACATCACCGTTGGGCGCAATCGGTAGGTATACGCTGTAACGGGATTCATGAATGCTGGTAAACGGTTCCAACTCCAATGAAACCAGGTGATTCCGGGAATCGAGCGCCTGCACGGACAGGCGCTTGTTCTCCATGTCCAGCCTGGCTTGGCCGAGCATGCTGGGAGCGCCGGCGACACCAGCGCCATCAGCATCGCCCGCAACGATAACGGGCAGTTCCGCAGAGGCACGCAACGGGCCTGCCGCAATATGACCCATACGGCTGTCATCCGCGAACTGGCCGATAAGATCCTGATCGTCACCGCGCAACGCCATCACCTTCGGACCGACCATGAAGCTCGCCCATGCGGAGCCGTCTGGCAGCAGTTCCACGCTCACGCGCGGCTTCACCAGCACGCGAATCTCAGTCTCGCCTCGCCATTCAAGCCGCATGGCCCGATAGTCTTCCGGCAGCGAAGCCAACTGCGAAGCCCCTCCCTCCGGCGCAGCGCCATCAAATACGGCGCAGTCGTCCACAACACAATCAACCGCAGTGCAATCACCTGCAACGCCGCCGGCCACGACCTCTATACTGAAGTCGGCAGCCCACCACGGATCCCTGACACACACAATCAGACGATGCGTCCGCGCATCATCGGCATGAATGCGGATATGTGCAACGTACCGTCCACCGTCAGCATTGCTGCGCGTCACCGTCTGCCTAACGGCAATACCTTCCTCCGCCCAGTCAAGCGTCGCGCCAATCAGCAGGTTGCACAGCAGTCGCTCCGGCTCGCCGTCAACATGCTGACGTGCAAAAACAAGGCGTCCGTAACGTGCATGATTTTCCAAGCCCGAGCCGACGCAGCACCAGAAGCACTGGCCGGACGTAGAGTATGCACGGTAGTGGTCTGGCCGCATCGGCGTGAAATAGACGAATCCGGGATGTTCAGGGTTCACCGTGGACAGCAGGTGGTTTTCCAGCACGCGCTCATAGAAGTCGAGATACTCCGGCTTCGGCTCACGCAGCCACAGCCGTTCGGCTAGTTTCGACATGTTGTAGGAGTTGCAGGTTTCCGGGCCTTCGCGCGATTCGACCATTGAGGAGAAGTCATCGGCCGGGTGAAAATGCTCGCTGACCGAGTGTGCGCCGATGCTGATGGAACGGTGATGCACCACGGAATTCCAGAACGTATTGGTCGCCGTATTGCAGGTATCGTCGCCACACAGCGCGCCTAATCGCTCCCAGCCCAGCACTTTGGGGATTTGCGTGTTGGCGTGCATGCCAGTAAGAGTGTCTTCACCGCGTGACAGCGGTTCGAAGATCGTGGCGTCACAGAACCGGTAGGCCATGCGCCGGTAGCGTTCGTTGCCTGTGCGCGCGTATAGTTCGGCGAAGGATTCACACATGCCGCCGAATTCCGAGACGAGGATGCGTTCGAATATTTCGTCGCTGAGCGGTTCGGCGATGCGGCACCACCAGTCGGCCAATTCGATGACGGACCGCCGGGCTATGATGCTGGTATCCGCATCGATGCATGCCAGTCCTTCCCAAGCGTCCAGCAGCCCGGCGAAGGTTTTGTGCAGGTTGTATATCGGCACCCAGCCGCCGTTGAGGGCGAAGTTCTGCGATTCGACGTCGCCGCGTGCGATTCGGGTGAAGATGCTGCGGGAATTCGGGATACCGCCGATGTAGCCACGCATTGTTTCGTCGTCGGAGAAGGCCTGTTGGCATTCGCGCATGCCGCGCACCATGTGGGCGGCACGCTGTATGAAAGCAGTGCTGTTGACAGCGGCGGCGATGTTGTTGGTCGAGGATCCAGCAAGAGCTTGTGCGAAGGCTACGCATGCTGACAAATAGTGACCTGCGATATGACCGTCAAGGCCGGTTGCCTCCCAGTTGGGATATGACAGTATCGTTTCACCGTTTGATGCTGTCGGCTGGGGGATGCCGGCTTCGCGACGGAAAGGATAGAGCAGCCTGTCGGGATTGAGATGAAGCAGGTACTGCGCCCCTGCTTGTTGAGCCGCTAGGTATTCGGCATCGTCAATGCTGACGCGGGATGTGGGAAAGCGTGTGATGGCATCGTTCATGATTGTTCCTTTGCGCACAGCATGATTGGTAGGGGAACACGATGATTTCTATCATTATAAACGTTGTGTCCAATGTAGCGCACGTACTTTAAAAAAATCCGCCGCAGTGCATCGCAGACACCGCGGCGGATTTTCCGCACCCGATCAAGATGCGGATGGAGGAGATGAAAGGAAAGTTATTGAATTATGGTTACTTCATGCCGGTCATCGCGATGCCTTCGACGAAGCGCTTCTGCACGAAGAAGAACACGATAAGCAGCGGCAGCGCGGAAATCAGCGCACCTGCCATCACCACGCCGTACGGGGTGACGGAGGAACCGTGGCCGGTCAGCATGGCGAGGCCTGCGGTGATGGTGCGGGTCTCCGGCTTGGAGGTCATGATCAACGGCCAAAGCAGGTCGTTCCAGTTGCCCATGAAGTTGAACATGCCCACGGTGAGGATTGCTGGCACGGCGTTCGGCAGAATGATCTGCGCGAAGATGCGGAATTCGCCTGCGCCGTCGATGCGGGCCGCGTTGTCGAGGTCCTTCGGAATGGAGATGAAGAACTGACGCAGCAGGAAGATGCCGCCGACGTCGGCCATACGCGGGATGATGATGCCCCAGTAGCTGTTGATGAGGCCCATGTTGGCGAGCAACTTGTACACCGGGATGAGCAGGGCCATGCCCGGGATCATCATGGTGGCAATCAGCACGCCGAGCAGCAGGCCACGGCCCTTGAAGTCCACGCGGGACAGGCCGTAGGCGGCCAGGGAGTCGAAGAACACGGAGATGATGGTCACGGCACCGGCGAAGATGACGGTATTGAGCATTTCTCGACCGATTGGCAGACGTTCGAACAGCGACTGGTAGTTCTCAAGGGTGAACTGGTTCGGGACGAGCTTTGGCGGCCAAGTCTGCGTGATGGCGTTCGGGGTGAACGACACCAGCACGACAATCAGCAGCGGGAAGATCATCAGGATGGTGATGAGGATCAAAGCGAAGTAGCTGAAGCCCAGGCCGATGCGGCGCTTGCGGGTCGCCTGCTTGCGAAGACGCTCGTTTTCGGCGTTGATGCGGGCATTCTCTTGCTCTTGTGCGGAAAGAGTCGCGGTGCTCATGCGATTTCCTCCTTCTCATGCTTGTTGTTGGTATATAGCTGGATGAGACCCACGATGAGCGTCATGATCAGCAGCACGTACGACAGTGCGGATGCGTAGCCGAGCTTGCCGTTGCCGAATGCTTCGGTGTAGATGCGATACACGATGGTTTCGGTGGCGCGTGCCGGGCCGCCGGAGGTCAGGATGAAGACCTGATCGAAAACCTGGAAGGAACCGATGAGGCCGAAGATGACCACGTAATTGAAGGTCGGGCGCAGTGCCGGAAGAGTGATGTAGCGGAACTTCTGCCATGCGGAGGCGCCATCGAGGGAGGCGGCCTCATACAGTTCGGCGGAGATGCCCTGCAAACCTGCGAGGAAGATGACCATGAAGTAGCCGAAGTTCTTCCACACGGTGATGAAGACGATGGTAGCCATGGCGGTTTCACGGGTACCGAGCAGATCGACGTGCGCGATGCCGGTCAACTGCTGAATCCAGTACGGAACCAAGCCCAGCGATGGGGAGAGGATGAACTGCCATGCGATGGCGGCGACAGTCAGGGAGATGACGAACGGCAGGAACATGCAGGTACGGAAGAATCCGACGAACTTGAGGTCCTTGCGGTTGAGCAGCAGTGCGAACGCGAGTGCGACGACCACGACGATCGGAGCGTAGGCCACTGCGTAAACGAGGGTGTTCTTGACGTCGGTCCAGAAGTCGGCGCTCTGGAACAGCTTGATGTAGTTGTCGAAACCGACGAACTTGCCGGCACGGTTGATGCGGTCGGAGGTCAGGGACGTGATGAACGTCTTGATCGCCGGATAGAAAACGAAGATTGCGAGAACGATGAGGGCCGGTGCGGTGAACAGCAGGCCGGTGCGCAGGTTACGGGCCTGGATCGCCTTCTTGTTCTCCTTGGCCACCGCGGAATGCGCGGATCCTGGGACGGCAGTTGCTTGTGCCATTATCTCCTCCTTAATGACACCAGGGATGTGTTTTTTTAAGACAGCAAAAGGCCACGTCGCTGGCGTGAGGGCCAGCACCGTGGCCTTTTGCTGGGGTGGTGAGCGGGTTAGCCCCGCTCACTTGTTGATTGTAGGTGAATCCCGCTTCGCTTACTCGGTGTACTCGTCGAGGTAGCCCTGGATCTGGGATTCGGCGTCGTCCAGCAGGCTCTGGATGTCGTCGTCGGTGCGGGCGGTGTTGGAGGTCAGGGTGTCGACGGAGGCGGCGATGTCGCCGAAGCCACCCTTGAGGCCTGCGATACCGATGAAGGACTTGCTGGTGTTCTCACCGATCTTGGCGATCAGCGGACGCTCGGAGAGCTCATCGGCGGTGACGGTGGTGTTGTTCGGCGGGTAAGCGGAGCCGAGGGACCAGGTCACCTGGTTGTCGTGGTTGTTGTAGAACTTGAAGAAGTCGTAGATGCCCTGCTTCTTAGCGGAGTCGCCAACCTGGGAGGTGACCCACCAGTACAGACCGGTGGAGCCGGTGTTGGAGCCCTTGGTGCCGTCCGGGTACACATAGGTGCCGTCGCCGTTCGGAACCGGGAACAGGTCGTGGTTGATGCCCTTGTCGGTGGAGGCCTGATCCTCCCACGGTCCGACGATCACCATTGCGGACTGGCCGGATTCGAAGGATTCACGAGCAGCGGTCTCATCCATGCCGGACACGGAGTAGCCGCCTTTGTAGAAGTCACGCATCTTCTCGAGGAAGGCCTTGTTCTCCTTGGTGTTGATGGAGACCTTGCCATCGGTGGTGTAGATGCCGGTGCCATTGCCCTTCAGGAACGGAGCCCAGCCGAGATCCGGCAGAGCGATGCCGTACTGGGAGCCATCGGACTTGGTGAGCTTCTTGGCAACTTCGAGCAGCTCATCCCAGGTCTGCGGGTAGTCGGCGTCGGTCAGGCCAGCAGCCTTCCACATGTCGGTGTTATACCACACAGCGGTCGGTGCGTAACCCATCGGGACGCCGCACTTCTCTTCGGAACCGTCGATATTGAAGGTGATCTGGTCAACGACGTTCTCGATGTACTCATCGGTGCCGCTGTCCTTGTCGTCGTAGAAATCGGTGACGCACTGGAAGGTGCCGTCGATGGACCAGCCTTGGCCGTTGTCGGCGCCGGTGGTCACGAAGTCCGGGCCGTCGCCGGAGGTGACCTTGGTCACCATGGTCTCGCCGATGGTGCTCCACGGCTGCAGCTGAGCATCGATCTCATACTTATCTTGGGACTTGTTGAAGTCTTTGACGATGGACTCGAGGGTCTTGCCATCAGCCTCAGAGAAGCCGTGCCACATCGTGATCTTGACCTTGCCGTCAGCGGTCGTCTCGGCGTCGTTGCCGCTGCCGCCGCAGGCGGACAGGCCGACGGTGGCCATCATAGCCAAGGACGCCGCAGCCGCGAGAGCCTTGGTGCTCTTCTTGATCCTCATGGATTTCTCCTTTTCCTCTTGGTCTCCCAAGACATTTCCTCCAACCGTTGCAGTGACATTCATCAACAACCTTGTTTGCGATGTCGTTCACGCTTCGTCAGCTGCACTGCCGTTTGCAACGTTGTAATTTTGATTATACAGCTTTTTCTATCGTTGTACAAATCGGAAACACGCCGATGGAAAGACTGTTTCTTTATAATCTTCAATTATTCATTTTTGTTGGAATCGCAACGTTTCTTACGATTACGCAAGTCAGTTCGCTACCGGCGTTCCCGCAAGAGCGCCGCCGTCGGCCGGCAACACATCCGTCGTGTCCGGAGTCCACAGATTGTCGGGTTCCGGCACGCCGAAGTCGGGGCCGTTCTCCGTCCACTTGACCACGCCGACACGGGCATGACGATTCGGGTCAAACAGCGGATCGCCCTTGATTTCCGTGTAGTTGCGGCAATGGTAGATCATCAGGTCTTCGGAATCGTCCTCGGACTTGGTGAACGAGTTGTGGCCGGGGCCGTACTGGCCGTTTTCGGCGCAGGTCTTGAACACCGGCACCGGGCTCTTGGTCCAGGAATCCTTGTTCAGCAGGTCGCTGCCGCGCTCGGCGGTGAGCAGGCCAACGGCATACGGTACACCAGTTCCGGAGGCGGAATACGTGATGTAGGTCTTGTTCTCGTGGAACAGGAAGGCCGGGCCTTCGTTGACGAGGAAGTCGATGCATTCCCAGTCATATTCCGGCTTGGTGAGCATGACCGGCTCACTGTCCAGCGTCCACGGGTTTGCCATCTTGGCGATGTACAGGTTGGAATTGCCTTCGATCGCGGGATCTTTCTGGGCCCACACCAGGTACTGCACACCGTCGATCACCTCGGTGGTGGCGTCAAGCGCGAAAGAGTCGATCGGGGTGACGATCTGACCCTTTTCCACCCAGTTGTCGGTGGTGGGGTCGTCATCGGTGTTCTCCAGCACGAACATGCGGTGGGTCGGTAGGCCGGAGGCCTCGAAATCCGTTGCGGCGCCTGCGAAGTAGATGTACCAAGCGCCGTTGATGCGGTGCAGTTCCGGAGCCCAGATGTAGATGCTCGCCGGGCCGGATTCATGCTTGCGCCACACCACAGTCTCAGGGGCCTTCTGCAGGTCGTTGACATTCGATGCGTGACGAATGGCGATGCAGTTGTATTCCGGGTCGGAGCCAGTGAAGTAGTACTCGCCGTCAACTTTGAGGACCCAAGGATCTGCTCGCTGAAGCACGATCGGATTGTTGTAAACAGCCATGTCTAGTCCTTTTCAATCCGTTGTTCCAGTAATTTACAACGTTGAATATATCACTATTACAACGTTGTAACAAATCGGAGAAATGCACCGCGTGTTTCTCGCAGCCGCATATCCAACGAATCACATCGCAATACCCGGCAACAGGCAATCGTCAGAAAGGGAAAACAAAAACCTCGGCACCGGCAATCCGTAAAAAACCGGACGCCAGCGCCGAGGCGCCAATCACTTCCTTCCTTCCAAAAGAAGAAGAAAAAGAAGGAAGGAAGATCACACCACCAAGGAATTCGTGGGCAGCTTGGTGGACTGACGCACCACCAACGACGACGAAACCTTGCGGAACACCTTCTGATCCGGCTTCAGATCCTGCGACGGCGAGACCCCGTCGATACGATCCTTCAGCAATTTCACCGACAGGCGGGCCACCGCCTCAAGACCGGGAGCAATCGACGTCAACGCAGGAGACAAATACTGCGAATCGTCGGAATTATCGAAACCGATCACCGAAATATCTTCGGGAATGCGCAGATTGTGCATCTGGATCGCATGCATCACACCGGAGGCGAGCATGTCGTTCAGCGCGACGACGCCGTCGGGAACCACGCCGGAATCAAGCAGCGCGTTCATCACGCGCACGCCATCGCTACGATGCCACATGCCCGACTCGATCACCAAACGCTCGTCGAATTCGACGCCGGCCTCCTCCAACGCCTCAAGGTAGCCCTGATAGCGCAGCGCGGCGGAGCCGACCTTCTCGCCCGGATGCACGCCGACCACGGCCACGCGCTTGCAACCGGTCTGCAGCAGATACGACGTGGCGCGCTTGGCACCTTCCACGTTTTCCGTGGCGATATGGTCCACCTTGTCGGTGAAGATGCGTTCGCCGACAAGCACCAGCGGATAGTCCACGTCCAATTGGTCGACATCATCCTGATCAAGTTCCAATGGACTGTAGATCAGGCCGTCGATCATCGTCTGCTGGGAGCCGTGCAACGCCTCAATCTCGCCTTCGCGCGAGTATTGCGTCGGCTCGACGATCACGCGCAGGCCCAGCTTCTTGGCCTCTTCGATGACCAGCGACGAAAGCTGCGCGAAGTACGGCATCTGCAGATCGGGAATGGCGAGGCCGATGATGCCGGTCTGCCCCCTGCGCAGATTGCGCGCGGACACGTTCAACGTGTAGCCAAGCTCGTCGATGGCCTTGTTGACCTTGTCTCGCGTGGCCCGGGAAACGAACTCGTAGTCGTTGACCACATTCGACACCGTTTTGATCGATACGCCGGCCGCTTTCGCGACCTCGCGCATGGTCACCATGTGCTCGCCGTTGGCGCCATTCTGCTTCGGCATGTCAACCCCTTTTCACCAAAAACGTCTCATACATTCGGCCCCAACACTGGCTTTCGCCCCTTGCGGCGCTGAAGCCAACGGAATCAGCCTTTATTGCCGGAAACCACGATTTTCATCGTTATATCAGCATAGTCCGGATTGAGCTCTTCCGCCGCCTGCATGTCCAGTATCGGCATACCCTCCTTGGACCAGTGCACGCGGCGCACCTGGGCGTCGCGGCCGCCATACCGTCCATTCTCGTATTCCGCATTGTGAAATACATAGATGGGATTGCCGTCCTCGTCGGTGGACCACATGCCATGGCCGGTGCCGAGCTGCCATTGCCCGTTGTATACTCCGGATTTCTGCAGCGGATAGTCGAGCTTCGTCCACACATTCGGATCGGTCAGATCGGCGTCCTGCCCGGCCGGAGCGGTGACCAGACCGGTGGTGTAGTCAATGCCGACCAGCGAGCCGGAATAAATCAGGTAGATCATGCCATCATGCACGATGGCGTTCGGACCTTCGGCAATCATATTGTCCCACGCGAATTCCGGCACAACGACCTGCTTCGGCTCGCAGGTAAGCCGTTCCGGACGGGCCGGATCGAAGCTGGCGATCCAAATGCTGCCGACCTGCTGCCACGCGTAATACCAGCGGCCGGAATCGCTGATGACGGTCATGTCGAGCGAGATACGTTGGATGGGATTGAGCACGCCGCCGGTCGGTGTGAGAATCGGCTTCGGCACCGTCCAGTTTTCGGGTTCGCGCGGATCGAAATCCGTGCCGTCGGAATGCTGCTTGAGCTGCATGATATGGCAGCTGCCCGTCCACATGTCTGGCTTGCCCGCGCGATCGTTGGGCGTGCCATCTGGATTGGTGGCCGGCCCATCGAAGCATGGCATGAAGAGCACCGACAGTTTTCCATCGATGACATGCAGTTCCGGCGCCCAGAAGCAGCCGGTCATGGCGCGTCCTTCAGCGTTGTAATCACCGCATCTGAGCAGATCGATTTCCTTGGTACGGCCGCCCGCCGCGTCGGAAAGTGCTTCGATGGAGTCGGCGATGCGCAACGGCATATGCGTGGCGCCATCGTTCGGATCGACGCAGTTGCCGTCGGTATCGTCGGTGGCGATGAACATGAACATCGGCTTGCCGTTGAAATTCCAAGCGAACACCGACGGGTCTGCACGCTCCACGGCAAATGGCACCGGGTATACGGTTTGGCGGATGCAGCCGCTCACCGTGCGCGTATCGCCCGGCTGGAGCTTGCCTTCGGCGGCGTCCTGCGCAATCGCCTCAAGTTCGTCTTTGTTCCAATTCACGGCACGGGTGGCACCGGAACCGTCGCTGTAGACGAGATCAACGCGGACCTTGGCAAGTGCCTGCACGGCTTCACGGGCCGCTTCCCTGCTTGCCGCCATGTCGATATGCTGCGTCGCCACCGATGTTTCAACGTTGTAAATACGACCGAATCGTTCGATCAGTTTCGACGCTTCTTCTTCAGTGACGGCAATCACGTTGCCAGGAACGGCATTGGGAATATTGCAATCGCAGGAACGGCTTGATTCCGCCGTTACCACAGCTTCCGCAATATCGATCGGCTCGCCGGATTCGGCCGCGGCGACAATATCGGCAACGCTTGCGGAACGCGCATCGCCATCATCCGAAATCCAGGAAATCACATAACGGGAGGCATCCGCGTCGAATGCGACAGACGGACGATTGACGCCGCCGCCGGTACGCAGCATCACCAATCCAAGCTGCGCGAAAGCCGTCAGATCGTCGCTGAGCGCCAACAGAAACGCCGACCGCTCGGACCCGTCCGGCGCTCCCCCACGCGCGGTACGGGTGGCCGCGAGAGCGAATCGTCCGTCCGCGAGGCGGAACAGATACGGATCCTTCAAGGATTTGAGCGTGATGTCGATTCCCGGCATCACAGCGCCGTACGCGACGGCATCGGTGGCCGGACGGGCCTCGTCGAACGGATCGGCGACGAAATGCGCCGCGGCGACGCAGGCGCGGCGAGATTCGGCGGATGCGGCCTGGATAGGCACACCGGCGGCGAAGAAAACACCGTAATTCTCGTTGAGCGGCTCCCACTCGGTGGCCCCGTCGGCACGCAACGCAAGGTGCATGCTGTAGGCGATATCCTCGTTATTCGCCTCTTCGCGGCTGGTGGCTTCGCGCGTGTAGCACAGCAATTCGTAGGAACTCGACATCGAGAAACCCCCTATGATTCGACTTTTCTTTACAACGTTGTACACTATACAAGAAATTACATCGTTGTACAAATCGCATCATCCGCAAGGAAGGGGAAAAAAAAATGAAACTCCGTACAACTGTGAAACAGGTCGCAGCAGGCCTGATCACAGCAGCCGTGCTCGTTGGAACGCTAGCCGGCTGCTCCAGCACATCATCCGACCAATCATCGGCGTCATCAAAGTCCGAAACCAGCGAAACCAGCACCGCCAGCATCAAGCGCGGCGAATCGCATGACCCCTCCATCGTCAAGGCCAACGGCAAATACTATATTTTTGGCTCGCACCGCGCCTGGCTCAAAAGCGACGATCTGATCAACTGGAGCACCTTCACCAACAATCTGAGCACCGACTACGAGAAGGTCTTCAAAGACATTTGGGAAGGCTGGGCCAAGCAGTCCACGAATCCGGACGTCAAAGGCAATATGTGGGCCCCCGACGTGGTCTGGAACGAAACGATGGGCAAGTGGTGCATGTACATGTCCATCAACGGCGATAATTACCGCTCCGTAATCGTGCTGCTCACCGCCGACGACATCGAAGGCGACTGGACCTACGTCGGCCCCGTGGTCTACTCAGGCTTCGAAAAGGTCAATGCAGGCAAAACCGACGTCTGGAAAGTTCTGGGCGAAGGCGCCGATCTGACTCGTTACGCCTCGCAGACTGACACCGGTATCAATGCCATCGATCCGTGCGTGAAAACCGATGACAACGGCGACATGTGGATGACCTTCGGCTCCTGGTTCGGCGGCATGTGGATGTTCAAGCTCGATTCCGCCACTGGCCTACGCGACTACAGCACCACCTATGAAACCGTGTCCAACCAGTCCGATGCCTACTATGGCATCAAACTTGGCGGAGGCTTCGGCAACTCCGGCGAAGGCTCCTATCTGATCCACACCAACGGTTACTGGTATCTGTTCGCCTCATATGGCAACCTTCAACAGACCGGCGGCTACCAGATCCGCATGTTCCGTTCCGAGAACATCACCGGTCCGTATGTCGATGAAGCCGGCAACACCGCTGTCTCCACGCGCGCCATCGGCAACAACTGGCAAAGTGATACCGGTATCCGACTGATGAGCTCGATTCAGTGGAGCGGCAACGATAATGCCAACATCGAGGTATCGCAGGGCCACAACTCCGTCCTGGTGGATGATGACGGAACCATCTATCTCGTATACCACACCCGTTTCTCCGGTTCCGGCGAAAAACATGAGGTTCGCGTGCGCGAACTTCTGACCACTTCCGACGGATGGCTGGTCGCCGCGCCTTACGAATACACCGGCACCAAGGCCGACCAGCAGGGATACGACGCCGCCGACCTTACCGGCGACTACGAATTGGTCACACACGACAAGAGCACCTATTTCAAGGGTCCGAAGAAGGTTACCGACAAGACCAGCACCGACTATCGCGGAGTCAACAAACCCGTCAACATCACGTTGAACGAGGACGGAACCGTCTCCGGTGATCAGACCGGCACCTGGCAAGCCACGGAAGGATCCAACCAAATGACCATCACGCTGACAGGCGAAGACGGTGACGTGACCTACAACGGCGCGTTCGACGAATTGCCACGTGACAAGGATCAGAAGGAAGTCATGACCTTCAGCGCAGTCGGCAACAACGTGTGCATTTGGGGCTCCCAGAAATAATTTGAGGAAGGAAGCGATTTTCACCAATATGGATAGCAACACCACATCTTCGCCCGAAGCCCACGAAATCGACATGCCACTGGCCCACAGCCGCATCGCCATCCACGATCCGGCAATTGTCGAAGATAACGGCGTCTACTACATCTTCGGCACGCATCGCCGCTGTGCGCGCAGCACCGACATGGTGCATTGGGAACGTTTCGAGAACAATCTGAGCTGCAACCCATACTCCGTGCTCGGCGACATCTGGCAGGCATGGCCGAAGCAACCGGAGAATCCCGACCTGCTGGGCAACACCTGGGCCCCGGATGTGATCTGGAACCCGACCATGAACAAATGGTGCATGTATATGTCCGTGAACGGCCACGAATTCCGCTCCGTCATCGTGCTGCTGGTCGCCGATCGCCTTGACGGCGACTGGCGGTATGTCGGCCCGGTCGTCTATTCAGGATTCACCCCGGATAACGTCGATGCCACCGACGTGCCTCGTGTGCTCGGCGAAGAGGCGCACGGCGACCTCGCCCGATACCAGTCACTGAAAGACACACGCATCAACGCGATCGACGCTGCGCCCATCATATGCGAGCACGGCGAGATGTGGATGAGCGTCGGCTCCTGGTTCGGCGGCATCTGGATGATCAAGCTCGACCCAACCACTGGCCTGCGCGACTACGGTATGGTATATCCGCTGCGCAAGGATTCCTCCGACCCGTACTACGGCGTAAAGATCGCCGGCGGATACTGGAATTCCGGCGAAGGCTCATACTTCGTGCGCAAAAACGGCTGGTGGTACCTGTTCATGTCGTATGGCTGGCTGGGCCGTGCCGGCGGCTACCAGATCCGCCTGTTCCGCTCCCGCCATCTGCTGGGGCCTTATGTCGACCAGTTCGGCAACCCCGCCATTTCCAACGGTGAGATACCGGATAATCACGAGAAGGGCACAGGCATCCGTCTCACCTCTTCCATACTTTGGGATGGAGGCCCTTCAACGTTGGAAGACGTGGAGGTGTCGCAAGGCCATAATTCCGTACTGCGCCGCCGTAGCGACGGGCGTCTGTTCCTCACATACCACACGCGTTTCGCCGAGCGTTTCCACAGCGGAGACGACGAGGATTACGAGACGCATGTGCGAGAGCTGCTGCCGACGGAAGACGGATGGCTGGCCGCGGCGCCGTACGAATACCAAGGAGCCGTGGCGACGCCGCCTCATTGCGACGGCACTAACGACATAACGCAGACGCTCTGCGGCGAATACGATATCGTGCTCCATGATCCTCACACCTATTTTAACGGCAAGCGTAACGCTGACGGCACCTACTACGGCATCAATACGCCGCAGACCGTCACACTGCACGCCGACGGCCGCGTCACCAGCGGTGGCGCCGTGGATTTCTTCGACACCCCGGAGGCGAATCTGCCCCGATTCACTGACGGGCCGGTCTCCCGTGGATCCTGGCGCCTGCTTGGAGCGACGCCGGCCGGTGTGCGATGCTGCGCCAGTGATATGGAAATCACTATCGACGGCGTCACCTATACCGGTGTCTTCGCGCAGCTGCCGCGTGAACTCGACGGGCGACAGACGCTCGTCTTCACTGCAATCGGCGGCAATCAAGCACTGTGGGGCGCACGGCATAATCATCAGTTTCACGTGAAACATCAACCTGCGCCGACCCCCGATCAATCCTGATTGGTACTAACGAAACGGCCCTGCCTGCATCCGGCGAATATGTCGGATGCAGGCAGGGCCGCATTATTACGCAATTTCTATCGATGCATCAATCAGCGATCGCACTATCGATCAGCGAAGATGCATGACCGTCCAGGAAACAGGCGGCAGCGAAATAGTCGCCGCATTGCCGTCAGCGTCGATCGCAATGCTGTCGTTCTCGTGCAGCGTCACACGATTCTGCTGCTCGAGCGTGTTGGCCGCAAAAATGTCGTCGTCATGCAGCGTCTGCGTGGAGCAGGACTGCGGCGCGAATCCTTCCGGAAGGCGCACTTCAAATGTTGCGGCCTCATCCAGCGAACGGTTCACCGCAAATACCGCCAGCGAACCGTCAGTGCAGCGTGCGGCCACCGAATTCACGGCGTCGACGTCGCCATACTTCGCAGTCGCGGTCTGGTCGGAATCCTGCTTCGGCTCCAGCACCGTGCCGCCCTTGGCCAAGCGCGCGGTCTGCGCGAACGGATAGAACGTGGTCTGACGCCATGCCGGGCCGTTCGGTTCCGTCATGATCGGCGCGATCACATTCACCAACTGCGCGAGGCTGGCGGCGTGCACGCGGTCGGCGTTCTTGAGCAGCGTGATCATCAGATCGCCGAACACCACCGCATCGGCGACTGAGTAGATATCCTCCAGCAGGCGCGGAGCGACCGGCCAATTGCCGATGCCCTCAGGCGTCTTGCTCGGCTCATCCTGCTGATACCACACATTCCACTCGTCGAAGCTGATATACACATCATGCTTCGATTTCAGACTTGCCTTGACGGAATCGATGACGGCGGCGACGTCCTTGATGAAGCCGTCCATGTCGACGCCGGATGCGAGGAAGCTGGCCATGTCGCGGGAACCGTCTTCACGACGTGCGGGAGCATAATACGCGTGGCAGGAAATGAAATCGACGTTGTTGTACGTCTTCTCGAGCACCGTGCGTTCCCAAGCGCCGAAGGTCGGCATGCCATGCGAGGAAGAGCCACACACCACCAATTCCAGATCCGGGTCGATCTGGCGCATGCCGGCGGCGACGGATGCGGCAAGAGTGCCGTAATCCTCCGCGGTCTTGTGGCCGAGCTGCCACGGGCCGTCCATTTCGTTGCCCAAGCACCACATGCGGATGTTGAACGGCTTGTCCGCGCCGTTGGCGCGACGGCGTTCGGACAGTTCCGTACCGGACGGAACATTCGCATATTCCAGCAGATCCAGGGCGTTCTCAAGGCCGCGGGAGCCGAGATTCACGGCTTCCATCAGCTCGTTGCCACCAGCCTTGTCCATCCAGTCGGCCATCTCATGCAGACCGAATTCGTTGGTTTCCGTGGAGTGCCAGGCCAGATCGAGGCGACGCGGGCGGTCTTCCTTCGGGCCGACGCCGTCTTCCCAGCGATAGCCGGAAACGAAGTTGCCGCCCGGGTAGCGGATCGTAGTCGCACCCAACTCGCGAACAAGATCCAGCACATCGCCGCGGAATCCGTGCTCGTCGGCGGTCGGATGGCCCGGCTCGTAGATGCCCGTGTACACACAGCGGCCCAGATGCTCCACGAAGGAGCCGAACAGTCGGTCGTTCACCGCGGCCACAATAGAATCATCATCGACAACAAGTCGCGCCTGCGTCATTGCATTACCTTCCAATCATGGAACTATATGGATGCCTTCAAGCGTACGTCATATGGTATACAACGATGTAAATCAGTGTTCGTGCGCATCAGGCGATCTCGGAATCCGTAACCGTACTGCTGTTCCATTCCAGAGGGCTCCTGCCATCCATTTCCATAATCCCCGCGCTGCTCTTCCAGTTTCAGGGCCTCAACGCCACCAAAACGGAATCCCCATACCGTTCTTCCATTTTGGGGCCTTGAAGGGGCCCGGAATGGGAGAACCGTACGGGGATTACAGTTTACGGGCCGGAACTGGACCGGACTAGTCCGCAGCCAGCGCCCGCCAGGGCTTTAGCGCTCGGAACGGTTGATGGCCGAAATAATGGCCTTCAGCGAGCTGGTGACGATGGACGTGTCGATGCCGACGCCCCACACAATCCGCGGATCATCTTCCTCACCGATCTGGCATTCCACGTAGGAGGCGGCCATGGCGTCGGTGCCGACGGACATGGTGTGCTCCACGTAATCCATCACGGAAGCCTCGATGCCGAAGTTGCTCAGCGCGTTCAGGAAAGCGGCAAGCGGGCCGTTGCCCATGCCGGAAACCTCACGCTCCACCGGCTCATCAACGCCGACGTTCACGCCACGGTCAAGAATCCTGGCCTTCAGCACGGTATCGGAACCATCTTCACCGGAAGACACCGACACCTTCAGCAGCTTCAAACGGCCCCACTGTTCGAGGGATTCATCCTTGCTGTCGCCGACCACAACGCCCGCGGCGGTGGCACCAGACTCTTCAACCGGCAGATACTCGTCCTTGAACAGACGCCAAATATCCTCGTCCTTGACTTCCTTCTTGGTCTCATCGGCGTACGCCTGCACAACCTTGTCGAACTCGACCTGCAGACGCTTCGGCAGATCAAGATTGTGGTTGGTCTTCAGCAGGTAGGCCATGCCGCCCTTGCCGGACTGGGAGTTCACGCGGATGATGGCCTCGTACGTGCGGCCGATATCCTTCGGATCGATCGGCAGGTACGGCACCAGCCACACAAAGCTGTCAAGATCGGCACCGGCGCGGTCGGCAGCCACCTGACGAGCCTCAAGACCCTTCTTAATGGCATCCTGATGTGAGCCGGAGAAGGCGGTGAACACGAAATTGCCGGCATACGGGTGACGCTCGGAAATCTTCAGCTGGTTGCAGTACTCAACCGTCTTGCGAATCTCAGGAACATTGGAATAATCGATCTGCGGATCAATGCCCTGCGTGAGGAAGTTCAAACCAAGCGTAACCAGATCGACGTTGCCGGTACGCTCGCCGTTGCCCAGCAGGCAGCCCTCAACGCGGTCGGCGCCGGCAAGCACGGCCAACTCGGTGGCGGCCACGCCCATGCCTTCATCGTTGTGCGGGTGCAGCGACAGCACCACGGCGTCGCGCGGCACCAGATTGTTCGACACGTATTCCACCTGATCGGCAAACACGTTCGGGGTGGTCATTTCCACCGTTGCCGGCAGATTGATGATCATCGGATGCTCCGGAGTCGGCTTAATCACGTCGATCACCGCATTGCATACCTCAACGGCGTACTCCGGCTCGGTGCCGGTGAAGGATTCCGGAGAATACTCGTAATACAGGTCGATGCCCTGTGCCTCGCCCTCAAGCTCCTTGCACAGAGTGGCCGCGTCGGTGGCGAGCTTCTTGATGCCGGCCTTATCCTTACGGAACACGACCTCGCGCTGCAGCACGGACACGGAGTTATAGAAGTGCACGACGGCGCGCTTGGCACCCTTCAGGCACTCGTAAGTCTTGCGAATCAGGTGCTCGCGAGCCTGCGTCAGCACCACGATCGTAACGTCGTCAGGAATGAGCTCACGCTCGATCAGCATGCGAATGAAATCATAATCGGTTTCGGAAGCCGACGGGAAGCCGACCTCGATCTCCTTGAAGCCCAACGACACCAGCAGATTCCAGAAACGCAGCTTACGCTCGGAATCCATCGGGTTGACGAGGGCCTGATTGCCGTCACGAAGATCGACGGAACACCAACGCGGTGCACGCTGCAGTCGCTTGCCCGGCCACGTACGCTCCGGGTAATCAAACGGCACCTGCTTATCGTATGCGACGTACTTGTTGTACGGCATCTTGCTGGGCTTTTGCGGAGCTCCAATATAACGCGCCGGAGGCAGCAGCGGGTCGTTGTTCCCTCCGTTGGACGCCGCGGCGACTGCCGCGAGATCAAACACTGACGATTGATCCTGACCCATCACTCCTCCTTATCTGTAAAGCTGGGCAGGCCTTCTGCCGGCCCACATTGTTACGTGCATGTTACCTACCTGCACTGCCGCTCATAGTAGCTGCAACCAATCCCATATATCGCCGGCATTCCGCCATATGACGGGCAGACCGCGATTTTCGTCTCTTTTTCACCCCATATCCAGATTTCGAGCATTACAGTGAGCATCATGACCTTGCGATTCAACAGCGACGGCACCTTCCGTGTGCTGCAGATGGCCGATATTCAGGACGGACCGAACGTGCGTGAAGACACGATCCGTCTCATCGAAGCCGCCATCAAGAAAACGCATCCCGATCTGATCGTCTTCACCGGCGACCAAATTCGCGGATACGACCCCGCGTACATCGACACGTTCCTGCGCCGCCGCGGAGAGCAGCCGGGCACGCACATACGTGCGGTCACCGAAATCGAAGCGAAAATTCGCGGCATCAAACGCCATCCGCTCACCAAAGCGTTGCTCGAACAGACCCCGACTGACGACAATTGGATGATCGACGGCATCGGCACCGACTCGCCGAAACTCGTGAAACGCAACAAGCGCGACGGGCGCGACGGATCCGCCAACAAGCTTGAATCATGGGCGCAATCCATCAATCGCGCGACCGCCGCGACCATACTCGACAGCACGCGGCAGAAAGTACGAGACACGTTCGCAGCATTCCTCGGACCTGCATTGGAAGCGCAAATCCCCTTCGCGGCAACCTACGGCAACCACGATTTCCAGTGTGGCATTCTTGCAGACGAGCAGGATGACATATACCGCGAGTTTTTCGGTTGCATGAACCCTGTCGCCGGTTCTTCTCCCCTGGCGCTCGAACCAGGCACGTTTGCGATTCCGATTGAAGCTTCCGACGGGTCAGGACGCATTGCGATGAGCGTGATGATGGTGAATTCCGGCGATTATGCGGATAATGCGTTTGACAGCGATCGCAACATTTCCAACGATTGCGAGCATGCTGGAAATACTGGTAAATCCGGCAATACTGTTGGCAATGCTGTCGGAAATACTGCCGGCGGACGGGAATCGCTGACATCCTACGCAAAGTATGCATCGAATTCACGCGGCTGGGATTTGGCCGATTCCGACGGCTACGGCACACCTTCGCCGGAAGCGATCGAATGGCTGAAGCAAGTGCAACGCGAGTTGGGCGAGCGCAACGGCGACGGTTTGGCGGTTCCGGCGATCGCGTTCCAGCATATTCCGCCGCAGGAGTTCTACGATTGCCTGCGCGAAGTGCCCGCATACACGCCGAATGCGGTGGAGGGCGCGCGAACGTTCGCAGGGCATTGCTATGTGTTGGATCGTGACGTGTGCAGGCCTGGCTCAAGGCTTGGAGAGGCAATCGGATGCGCGGATGAAAACGTTGGCGAAGTGCAGGCGCTGCGCGATGCGGGCGGCTATTTCGCGCTGTTCTGCGGGCATGACCATAAGAACGCGTTCGTCGGGCATGTGCACGACATTGATCTTGGCTACGCGCCGACCTGCGGATTTGAATGCTACGGTCCGAAATCGCGACTGCGCGGCATTCGTCTGTTTGAATTCCGCGAAAACAATCCGGTCAGCTACGTGACGCGCATGCTCACGTGGGGAGACCTGGTCGGACGCTACTCCAGCAACGAATTACGCGTGTTCTTCGAAGACCATTGCGTGACCGATCTGATCGGTATCCGCAACGAATTGCGCCGCCCGCAGGTCACCGTCACACTGCTGGGCATCGGATCGGTGATGTGCGCCGCAGCCGGCCACGCCATCGCCAAACTGTTCAAGCGCTTCAAACGCTAGGCGGTCAACAGCCGAACCGGCGGAACAACGGGCTTTGCATGCCGCATATCGTCAGACAATCGCCAATCCGTGGAACGTGGAATATCAGCGGAAAAGCAATGGAAATCCAAAGATCAATGGAACAGGCTGACGCCACGACGAGATACGCAAAATGCGTTGCCTAGCCACGTATGGCGGGAATTCGGCCACACCGCACCCAATCGCGGCGCGGTCTGACTCATCCAAATACTCGGCACACGACCATCCGCGGAACGCGATCCCAACAAATTAAAGCCGTTCTCCTCCAGCAACCATTCCGGATGCTGCGTGGCAATCGCAAGTCCCTCTTCCAACGTAAGCGGCAAACGCTCGTCGGAATCGATCAACTTGCGCGCCACATCGGGCTCGCGATTGATGTAGCAGGTGCCGGTATGCGGTTCGACCACCAGGTAGAACGGGCCTTCCGGAGGTTCGAAACCATCCTGCGGAAGGAAACTGGCGATATCGCGCGGCGGCATCGTGGTGAAACCAGCCATGCGATTGATCGACGTACGCGCGATCAACGATTCCGGGGAAACCAACTCGCGCGTAGGCACCAACAGAATCTGCGTACCCAAATCGGAATCCTCCAGCGCACGGATGAGCGGACGCGCCAAAGCACGGAACGCGGCGGCCGACATATCGGCCACATCCGGATAGCCCAACGCCACGATACGGTCCAACTGCTTTTGCGCTTCTTCTGATGCCTTCGACATGGCTTCCAGTGTACGCGAGCGATACGTCCAAAGTGCGAAAAGCCTCGCAGTCCGCGCAGCCAGTTCCGCATCAACCTCAAAGACATCGGAGCCATATACCACAAAGCGCGCGAAGTAGACTTGCGCGCTCTGGAAGCAGAATGATTCCCTTTTTTCATATTATGCACAGCAACGGCAAACATGCTCCGCAAAAACATTCGTTGCACTATTCAGCGCCGGTATTTGTTATTGCTCCACGCGCAGACGAAAGGCTATGCAGCGTTCCTGTGAGGCAGGAAGCATCCTGCGTTCAAACCAATCTGACAAACATACTGTTGGAACCAGGGACGTCACGGAAGCCAAAATGCTGGTAAAAGCCACGCGAGACATCATCATAAGGATCAACAACAAGTGCGCGGGACCCGATTTGGCGGCCTACTGCAAGAGCTCGCTTGATTGCATCCTGCAGCAACATCCATCCCAGCCCCTGATGCTGAAAACGTGACTCCACGCCCAGCATTCCTAACAGAATCACAGGTATTTTGACAGGGGCATTCCGTTTAAGCCATCCACCTCTCACGGCATCACGATCAATTGAATACGCACTAATCGCATAGAAGCCCGCAACTTCCCCACTTGTTGTGAAACACACGTATGGAACCGCCGTACCCCGCTTCGCCGCATAAGGGGCATGGCGATTCGCCCAATTGTCGATCAGTTCGACACCACACGAGAAACCTTCAAGCGTCTCGCCAGGATTCAATCTTCGCGGCTCGAGAAACCTCACTTCAGTTACGCCCATTGAGGTTCCCTCCGCATAAGTTCCTTCGTCTCAGCCGGAATAGGCTCATCGAGCGCACGAAGAAACGCATCAAACGATTCATTCTCAAGTTTGAGTGAGGAAGCCTCCTCTATTTCCCGTCGTGCGGCATCTAGTAGATGCTGCGCCGTCCATTGTGTTATCGTGGACCCCTTCAGCGAGACAGCGCGCTCAATCAACGAACGCTGCTCCGCTGTTAAACGAATATCCAACCGCGATGTCCTGTTACTTGTTGCTGTAGCCATACCAATAGTGTACGTCATTTTGCCATACTAACAATCGCCAAACTCATACTCGAAACAGACCAACATACGGATAGGAGAACATGCTTGTTCCGCGAATTTCGTAAGATAAAACAACGCATGTGGCCGCCCACGGAGTCGTTTGGGCCGGCTGGTCGACCTCAAGCGTGAAATCATACGAAACCGTTCCAGCATAAGCGAGAGGTTGTTATGTCCGAAAAGATTAAGGTCGGCATTCTCGGAGCTACGGGCATGGTCGGACAGCGCTTCGTCACGCTGCTCGAAAACCATCCGTGGTTCGAATTGGTCACCCTTGCCGCATCCGCGCACAGCGCCGGCAAGACCTACGAAGAGGCCATCGGCGGTCGCTGGAAGATGGAAACGCCGATGCCGGAATTCGTGAAGAACATGGTCGTCAAGAACGTGGCTGACGTGGAAGACGTGGTCAAGAACGTCGATTTCGTGTTCTCCGCAGTAAACATGCCGAAGGCTGAGATTCGCGCCATCGAAGAGGAATACGCGAAGACCGAAACGCCGGTCGTGTCGAACAACAGCGCCCACCGTTGGACTCCGGACGTGCCGATGGTCGTGCCGGAAATCAACCCGGAGCATTATGAGGTGATCGAGCACCAGCGCAAGCGTCTCGGCACCACGCACGGCTTCATCGCCGTCAAGCCGAACTGCTCCATCCAGGCCTACACTCCGGCGCTCGCCGCATGGCAGGAATTTGAACCGCGCGAAGTCGTGGTGAGCACCTATCAGGCCATTTCCGGTGCTGGCAAGACGTTCAACGACTGGCCGGAAATGGTGGGCAACATCATTCCGTTCATCTCTGGCGAAGAGGAGAAGTCCGAGAAGGAACCGCTGAAGGTGTTCGGTCACGTCGATGAAGAAAAGGGCGAAATCGTGCCGTTCGACGGTGCGCTGAAGATCACGTCGCAGTGCATTCGCGTGCCTGTGCTCAACGGTCACACCGCCACCGTGTTCATCAACTTCGGCAAGAATCCAACTAAGGAAGAGCTTGTCGATCGCCTAGTCAACTACACGAGCAAGGCTTCTGAGCTTGGCTTGCCGCATGCGCCGAAGCAGTTCATCCAGTACCTTACCGACGATGATCGCCCGCAGGTCAAGAAGGACGTGGATTACGAGGGTGGCATGGGTGTTTCCATCGGCCGTCTGCGCGAGGATTCCATTTTCGATTGGAAGTTCGTTGGCTTGGCTCACAACACCCTGCGCGGTGCCGCCGGCGGTGCGCTGGAAAGCGCCGAAATGCTGAAGGCGCTCGGTTACATCACCAAGAAGTGATAACGATCTTCATATGTTCTGCAGTTACGCATGATCATGCATGATTGCACATGGTGATATCTGATTTCTGCAGAACATAATATTGTGGAGGATTGCTGATTATTCAGCAATCCTCCACTTTTTTATTTGCAGACTATCTGCAAAAAATATCTGTAAAACAGATATGGGAATAACAAAGACCTGGCTGAGATGCCTCAAGCAATCCAGTCAAGTCTTTTTTCGATTGATATTACGTGCTATTGCGTCAACGACCGGTACCGCCGTACACCACGGCTTCCACCTGCTCGGCGTCCAAGCCGTAGGCAGTGTGCAGCGCGCGGACGGCGTCCTGCAGCTGTTCGAGCGGAACCAGCGCAGCGATGCGGATTTCGGACGTGGAGATCATCAGCACGTTCACGCCCTCGTCGCTCAGCGCGTTGAAGAACTTGGCAGCCAGGCCGGAGTGGGTCTTCATGCCCACGCCTACCACGGCCACCTTGCCCACGTTGGCGTCAATGTCGAAGGACTGGTAGCCCAGTTCATCCTGCTTCTCCTGCAGCACATCCCGCACCTTGGCCGCGGCGGAACCGGGCACGGTGAAGGAAATGTCGGCGGTGCCGGTGGAAGCGGAGGCCTGCACGATCATGTCGACGTTCACGCCGGCCTCAGCCAGCATCGTGAACACCTTGGCGGCCATGCCCGGCTCGTTCGGCACACGGCGCACAGTGGCCAGCGATTCGGTGTTGTCGTGCGCGACGCCGGAAATGATCGGGACTTCCGGTCCCAGATCGGGGAACAGGTCACCCAAGGACTGGTTGTTATTTTCGCTCATGTTCTTACCTTTGTTTGTAAAGTCTTAGCTTATTTTGCGTTTCTGCGATTGCCTGCAATAAATATCTTGCGATGCCTTGTGATTTTTTTCTTGCAAATTTCAGATATTCGGCAATACGCGCGGATCGACACTTTCCGGCACGATCAGCGTGCCGCGGCGGTGGGAGAAAGAGCTGCGTACATGCAACGGCATATTGAATCGCTGCGCGTATTCCACGCAACGCAGGGCAAGCACCTTGGAACCGCAGGACGACATTTCCAGCATCGACTCATAGTCGATGACGGGAATACGACGTGCGGTCGGTACAATACGCGGATCGGCGGTGAACACGCCATCGACGTCGGTGTAGATCTCGCATACGTCGGCGTCCAGTGCCACGGCCAAAGCCACTGCGGAGGTATCAGATCCGCCCCGGCCGAGCGTGGTGGCGTCGCCACCCTCGTTCACGCCTTGGAAGCCGGCCACAATGGCCACTGAACCCTTGCCGAGCGCACGACGCACGCGGTCAGGCTTCACGGCCTTGATATGCGCGGTACCGAACTGGGCGTCGGTCATGAAACCAGCCTGGGAGCCGGTGAAGGAGTAGGCGTGAGCGCCGGCCGCATGAATTGCCATTGCGAGCAAACTCATCGAAATACGCTCGCCTGCGGTCATCAGCATGTCCATCTCGCGCGCCGGCGGGTTGGAGTCGATGCTGAGCGCCTGATCGATCAGGTCGTCGGTGGTGTCTCCCATTGCGGAGACCACCACGGCCACGTCATTACCGGCGTTCTTCGTTTCGATGATGCGTCGGGCTACGCGCTTGATCGATTCTGGGTCGGCTACGGAAGAGCCGCCAAATTTCTGCACGATGAGAGCCACAACTTATCCAATCTTCTTCAATGTGTTGCCTGCCGACCATTCTAGGCAGGCTGGTCGATTATAGGAAAAATCCGATTTGTCAAGCCCCTGCACGCCCAACATACGGAACAGTATACGGAATCCTTGCAAATCCTCCGCGCGTTTTTTCGTACATACGTTCCGCACGGGTCTGTCATGATCGCCGCGCAACGTTTGCGCGATCGTTAGCATATGCCGGCAATGTGACGAATGCGGCAAATGCGACGAAGGTAATGTCAGACGACCGCGCGACGCCCGGCCAGCGCACGTCCGAGCGTGATTTCGTCGGCATATTCGAGATCACCACCGACCGGCAGACCGCTCGCCAAGCGCGTGACCGTGATGTCGGTTTGCGAAAGCAGCTGCGAAAGGAAGCTGGCGGTCGCCTCACCTTCCACGTTCGGATTGAGCGCGAGAATCACTTCGGTGACTTCGCTGTCTTTGAGTCGTTCGATGAGTTTGGCGATGTTGAGGTCGCTGGGCTGCACGTTGGCCATCGGATTGATAACGCCGCCGAGCACGTGGTATAGGCCGCGATATTCGCGTGTGCGTTCGATGCTCATCACGTCTTTCGGTTCTTCGACCACGCAAATCACACTATGGTCGCGACGCGGATCGGCGCAGATCGGACATGGGCTGGTTTCGCACACGTTGCCGCAAATGTCGCAGAATCGTATTTTTTCCTTGACTTCGGTGATGGCGTCGACCAGGGTCTGCGCTTCCTCGTCGGATGCGTTAAGCAGGTAGAAGGCGATGCGTTGCGCGCCTTTCGGCCCGATGCCGGGCAGGTGCGCGAATGCGTCGATCAGTCGTTGGATGGCGCCGTCATAGGCCAGTGCCATGGTTCACCTTTCCTTGGTTTCCGTAAGATTCGCAGTTGTTTCCGTGGGATTCGCGATTGTGCCGTTACTCGTCGAGATTCTTCTTTTGCTGCATGTTACGCGGGTTTTTGGCGTCGTCGGGGCCGAAATCCTCGACTTTTTTCACTTCGAATAGTCGTGTCAGATCGTCAACACTTAACGCGTTGGACGCTCCGATCGATTCGTCGCTCATGGAATATTCGTCATCTTCCGCGGCGACCTGCGGTGTCGGCTGCGCAGGAGCTGAGAACTGTTGGCTCCATGGATCGGCGTTCGGCTGGTTTTGCTGCGACGTCGCTTCCTGCCGAGGTGCGCGATGCTGGTGATTGGCATGCTTAGGGGCCGTTTCAGGCTCCACTGGCACGGGCATGGGGTCCGCCGGTCCTGCCTGGACTGGCATGGGGGCACCCCAAGGATCGTCGTCCTCCGACGGTTGCTGCGGTACCGGCGCTGATGCGGCCCAAGGGTCGACATTATCGCTGGTATCGGGAACGGCTACATGTTTCGCGTGTTGTTCCGGCGCTTTCACGTCGTTGACGCCGCTTGCGATTACCGATTGCGATTGCACCTGTTGCGCTGGCACGGCCCATGGATCGTCATCCAGTTGCGATGGGGCTACTGCGGCCTGCTGTGAGACCGCCCATGGATCGTTTTCAGCGGTTGCGTCCGCAACGGCTCGGTGAGCCTCCTCATCGTTAGAATTCCCTGCATTATCGCCATCCTCGGCTTTCTGCGCGCCCTCGCCTGCCGGCTCTTTGCCGGAGGATTCAAGACTTGCGGCGGTGCCAAGATTCGCGGTCAGCAGCGTTGCGGATTTAAGTCGCTCCTGCGCCAGCTGCACGTTGATCTTGCTTTGCTCTTCCGGGCTGAGCTTGCTCCACGGCACCGATTCGGAACCGTCCGCCAGCTTTTTGGCGGGGGCAAGCGTGACATTCGGGCCGAACACCTTATGCACTTCGGCGCGGACGATTTTCACCACTTCGGTGGTTCCATCCACCGACTCCTTCGCCACGCCCTTGGCGAACGCGTATTTGCTGAGTGCCTTGTCGAATTTGATCCACAAGCTGTCGCCGCGCAACAGCACACGAGGCACTTTTTCGCGGTTCACATAACCGCGCACATCCTCAGGAAGCGCGGCCACCAAAGCATCCCACTTCTGATCGGGGGTGCGGTCGTCATGTACTGGAGTAGGTGCGGGAGTTGCCGCAGGCGCCGGAGCCGCGGCAGGCGCAGCGGCCGCGACGGAAGACGTCGCATTCATCGCCTGCTGAACATCCGCAAGCATGGAAGCCACACCGGAGGCGACGGCGTCAGCGGGATTCATCGGAGCCGCAGACGGTTGCACAGCCGATTTCACAGGCACGGAAGGAGCATCAATTGCCGACGCGGAATCCTGTGGCCGAACACCGTCGGCATATCTCGCTGTACGGCGGCGCGAGCCAGCCATGGATCCACGCAGCGATTCTGCAGCAGCGGAAGCCCCGGAATCGCCAGCAAAATCAGGCATACCGGAAGATGACGCAACGGCAGCCATCCCTTCCTCACGCCCGGCCAGCAAGCGAGCGGCAAGCAATTCCAGTCGCATGCGCGGCGAAATCGCACCGGTCATATTGGCAAGCGTCGCATTAATCGTGTCAGCCATCTGCGTCAGCGCGGATAATCCCAAAGCGGAAGCCTGACGACGCAAATCATCCATGTTCTCGGCGGCCGCATCGTCGGAAAGCACGCTTTCCGCGCGCGTTCCGCCCAACGTGAGCACCAGCAAATCGCGCACGCGGGCAAGCAAATCCTCAACGAATCGACGGGGATCGAAACCGCCGACCACAACCTTCTGAATCACGCCATACAGTGCTTCGCCATTTTTGTCGGCAACGGCGTCGATGGCCTCGCTAATCAGAGCGTCAGGCGTGAAACCGAGCAACGCAACCGCGGAATCGTATGCGATGCTGCCGTCAACCGCACCAACCATAAGCTGGTCAAGCACGGAAAGTGTGTCTCGCACGGAACCGCCGCCGGCACGCATGGCAAGACGCAGCACGCCTGGCTCGGCCTCGATATGCTCGTCTTCGCAGATCTGCTCGAGGTACGGGCCCATAACCTCCTTTGGCACCAGGCGGAACGGGTAATGGTGGGTGCGCGAGCGGATGGTGCCGATCACCTTGTCTGGTTCGGTGGTGGCGAAGATGAACATCACATGCTCCGGCGGCTCCTCCACGATTTTCAGCAGCGCGTTGAAGCCTTGTGGCGTGACCATATGGGCCTCGTCGAGAATGAAGATCTTGTAGCGGTCGCGGGCCGGCGCGAAACCAGCGCGCTCACGCAGCTCACGGGCGTCGTCCACGCCGTTATGCGAGGCTGCGTCGATTTCCACCACATCGATGGAACCGGGGCCGCCCGTGGCGAGATCCTTACAGCTTTCACATTCGCCGCACGGATGCGAGGTCGGACCTTTCGCACAGTTGACGCACCGCGCAAGAATGCGGGCGGAACTGGTTTTGCCGCAACCGCGCGGACCGGAGAACAGGTAGGCGTGCGTGAGCTTGTTCTCGTCGAGCGCGCGCATCAACGGAACCGTGACCTGGTCCTGACCGATCACGCCGTCGAACGTGTCGGGACGATACCTTCTATAGAGTGCCAGTGCCATCGCAATTCCTTCCGCAGTAGTGCCACTAGGCTACCGATTAATTACGACACGTTTTTTCGCAAAGACCGGCTGCACAGCCTGCCCGTAACAGTGCAGCGCGTGTCCCCGGAGACAAGCCTCGCAGCAACGTTTAAGCTGGGATTAACAACAGCGACACTACAGAATTGACATCATGTCAATTTCCGTTTTAGACTGAGGACAGTCAAAAAATTGACAGAGTGTCAACGTGTCGCACAGGTGAGAGACGCCACTCGAGCGAAGGAGAGAGCCATGGACGGACAGCACAACGCTTCCGCGATGACAGTCGGAGACGCACGCCGTGCGCAAATCGTGCGCGCAGCACGCGAAATCTGCCTGGAAAAGGGCTTTTCGAAAATAACGATCAGCGATATCGCAGGCCGCGTAGGCATGACCAGATCTCTCTTCTACCACTATTTCCAAGACAAAGACCAAGTCGCGGACGCCGTACTCGACGACGTTATCGACGAAGTCATCACACACCTGGAAGAGTGGAACGCGAATCGCGAAGTCGGCAATATTTCGAAAGCACTCGACGACGTGGTGCGGCTGACCCGCTCCCTCATCACCGACGAAGGACCGTTCAGCCAGCGCATGATCGAAGACGGCAATGCGGGACTGTACGTCAAATTCATCGACCGCGTGGCCGATCGCATTGCGGAATACATCTGCAATTCGACAGTGCGCGATTTCGAAAAACTGCATGGCATGCCCATCACCAACGAGCACGAGACGTTCTATACGCTCATCGTTGGCCTGATTTCTCTGATCAGACTGCACCCCGACATTGAAGACACCGTCATCAGACAGGTCGCAGCACAGACGCTGCACCTGAACGAATACATGTAAACGCGGGCTGCATCGGCTTCATGGCGCTCAAATACAAGTGGGGCACGATCGGCAAGTCCGAATGGTCCAAACGCTTCCCGTTCGCGCTCGTGGCCAATGTACACGCACTACCGCGAGCGCTTCGCGTAGTAGATGTCGGTTTTGCCGGTGACCGGATCACGGTGATCACGCTTGATGGCTTTCAGCACTTTCTCTTCAGTGTTGGCGGCTTGGCTTTCCGCCACGGCCGGCGGCACCAGCACACGCAACGCACGGTCTTGAACTACGACCTTGACAGGCAGGCGACCAACATATTCGCCGTCCGCCATCAAGACCGGCGGCTCATCGCCCTCCTGCGCGCGGGTGATTTCGATATCGCGCACACGCTTCCAGCCAAACACCCTGCATCCGAGGATCTTGCCGCTGTAGGCGCGCGCCACCGCATCCGCGCATTCGGCGACATTGGGCACATGGTCGAGCCACACCAAGTCAAGCAAACCATCAGAGAACCGCGAATACGGCGAGATCTCAATACCTCCGCCGATATGCCGCGAATTGGCCACCGTGAGCAGCGGCGAGATAATGTCTTCCTCTTCCACCGTGCCATCGGCCAACGTGGCTTTGATGTGGTACCCATACTGCTTCATATGGGTCAATTCCACAAGCACGGCCGCGAAATAACGCAACGAACCGTTCGGCAAACGCGAGTGATTCGCACGGTCGTTGACGCTCGCATCCAAACCGCACGAGAGCATGCCCGCATAGAAGCGATTGACCGCCGGACGCAATGGCACATCCGAATCGCTGACCAGCTCATCACCGGTGCTGGAATTAACGGCATATCCACCCTGCAACGACGTGGCCAAGCCCATATCGACGTCAATATGTGTGCCGCGCACAATCGCGCCGACAATGCCATCGACAGCGGTTTGGACACGATTGACCGGCAATTCAAGTCCGCGCGCGAAATCGTTGCCGGAACCCGTCGCCACTATGCCGAGTGGTTTGCCGGAGCAGCCCACGGCATTGGCGCCGAGCGCGATCATGCCATCACCGCCGACCACCACCAAGTAGTCATATTCGTCTCTACGGTTCCTGGCGTTCAGCAAAGAGCCTTCAAAACTCTCACCGGTCACATCGATGACGTTGAAGCCATGCTTGCGTCCGGCTTCCCGCAGCAGACCGATCACCTGATTGCCGACTTCGGTGCCCTTGCCTTTGTTCGACGTCGGATTGCCGACAACGGCAACGGTCGCATTCACATAGGACGTTTCGCTCATACTTCAGTACGATAATCGCGATTCCCGTCACACGCCACATGCGAACGGATTTCCAGACAGATGACCACGTTTTGCGTGACGTTTTTCCGTCATAAGACGCTTTTCCAGGCGATGCTTATTCGCAGACAATCGGTCCCGCTCTCGACCGCTTGCTGACGTGGGATACGAATGGCACTTGTGTGCCGACCTGCGCTTCGACCAGCACATCCTCACCTTCTATCGTGCAAGATCCGATCGCCGCATCATTACCGGAAATGGTACGTTCCGCCACGTAACAGGGGTCGGCAGAGCCTCCATATAGCGCGTTGGCCGCCGCCACCGACGCTAGATCGGCCGCATTCTGCGCGCGATGCAGGCAAAGCAACAGATTGCCTGCCGACGCAACCGCACTCAACATGATGGCCGCCACCGCGATCAGCACCACACCGGATATGGTTCCCGAACCTTCATCGGATTCGCGAATCCAAGCAAACCAATGTTTCACAAAGTGTTTCACATCACCCGTTCCTTTCTGATTCGAGTCCATCGGACGCTCTCCGACAGTGTTTTCACGGCATGTTTCACATGTCGCGCTTGCCAGTTCCCGAAACCGAAGACCCACGTATACATCCCCGCATCACGCAAATGTAAGGCACAGGCGCTAGAAGTAGCGGGTCGCTTTGCCTGTGACTCGTGTGGGAAGCATGCCGGTTGGGTCAGGTATCACAGGGCATTGCACCGTAACAGTGACGGAATCCGTGCCACGGTCGAACCGTACCGTCGCCGAATCGCCGGCAGCAGCCACAGCGGCAGCCCTTGCTTTCGATTCTCCGCCGGTGTCATCAACCGCGAAGGCCCGAGCACCGGCCGCGGCCGCATCCTGGCAGTTCATCGACACCACGGACGCGCGCCCTAAGCACAACACCAAAATCGCCACCGCCGCCACACAGGGGAGCACCACCGCGAACTCCGCGGTGGCCGCTCCCTCATCGGCATCATCGGCATGGCATTTCCACCATTGCCTCACCATGGATTACCCGACGCTGAGTGCTTTCTTGATGATGTTGGTCAGCAGCGTTTTGATGGCATCGGATTTCATGATGCCCACCAAGACGGCGGCGAATCCGGTGGCGGCAACCAGCACCACCGCATACTCGGCGGTGGCGGCACCTTCTTCCGGTTCGGCGGTCAGCGTGCGCATACGCGCATCCAACAGGCATATCGCCTGGTCGGCCCGTTCCCGCATGGCATGCAGCCGTTGCCCCGCCCTGCCTATCAGGCCTGGCAAGCCATCGACATTGATTGGCGTTACGTTGTTCATGGCGTTCCTTTCGTTCGAACAACCCCGGCCGGACGGCCGAGTGCACCCAGTGTTGCGCACTATCACGCTTGCAGGAGCATTTTTCCGGGGTTGTGGTCGGAGGATGTAAGTTATCCACACCATCGGCGTGTCATCCACAGTTATCCACAGAACTCCGTGAATTATCGTCTCCCGACATTCCCCACCTTTCCGCTGTCGTTGCACACCGTCATTGCACAAACGACATGACGGACGGAATGATCCCAACCGCAACAAATGCGGGAAGAAAACACAATCCGGTCGGCAGCAACAAACGAACCGACAATTTCGCCGCAGCCTGTTCGATCTGCGCGCGTTCATCCCAATCCAATTGTTCGACGGCTGTTTCCAAACGTTCCACCGGAGAGGCGCCACTATGCCATGAGGAGGCGAACGCATCGCGCACCACCGCAAGATCGCCATCATCCGGCCACGCATCATCCCAGGAAACACCTTCGTTCAATTGCTCTCCGGCCGACCGCAGTCCCGCGCCGAATTCTCCTGCCGCAATATCTCCCACGGCAATCAGCGCACGGGGAATGGAAGACCCCTGTCGGATGGCGACGCTGAGCATCTCCAATATCAACGGCAGAGGAAGTTCCCGCATTCGCTCGGCGGACGCAAGGTCGGAGGGCGCGCGAACCGGTCTCCACTGCTTCAGCCATATCGCCTCGGCCGCGCACACCACCGCTGTCAGCATCCATAAGCCAGTCATCATATGGCTCCTTTCACATCACCCCGCCGCATCAACGCACGTATCCAGATAAGTCCGAACGTGTAGCAGCAGAGGGCAAATCCGAGACATGCCAAGCCTTTGATCCCTGAAACAAGGAAGGCCAATGAGTGTGCGCCCATGCCTTCTCCCAAGAGCACAGTGAGCAGCGGCAATGCCATCAGGAGTTTCACTGTCGCTTTGGGCATGGCGAATGCGTTGGCCCGCAAATCATCCAATAAGCGTTGTCGTTTCAACGATTCAGCCACCGCCTGCAGGCAGCGGCCGGTTTCGCATCCAAGCGTCAGGCTCAGCCGGCAGGCCGCATGCAGCTCGCCGCTCAGCCGTTCGACCTGGCTGACTTGGCCGCCTTGCCCGGATTGCTCTTTGGGTGGACATCGCCTGCGGATCACCATGGTTATGCGCAGCCTGGTGAGTTCAGGCGTGGCGAACGGTGTTCCTCCCAGTTCTTCGAACGCCTGCACCAACGTGGCTCCGCTGCGCACGGATGCCCGCAGGGACGCCACACATGCCACACATCCGATGGCGGGCAATGCGTTCGACGACGCATTCAAGTCGTCGATTCCTTCGGGTTCCAATCCCTGCTTCCCACCATGTTCCTCGCTCCATCGACCGCCCGCACGCCCCGAACCATCCCCCGTTCGCTCACTTACATCGTACGTGTTTCGGCGTGGCCACAACCATACGGCCAGTCCGAACAATATCGCGGCGATAACGCCAAGACTTCCCATACATCCACCTCGATTCAACGACTCCATGCACGTACGAAATCGGGCCACTGCCGTGAGGCCAGCATTCGGCTGCCGTTCCATCCGGACAGCAGGTTTCCGCGCAATTTGCCTTCCGCAAATTCGAGCCGCCCTATTTGCGTGATGCGCCGACGGCCTCCCACCCGACTCACGTGCAGCACCACGTCGAATGCGTCTTGTGCAAGCGCCGCGGTGGCCTGCGGGCTCAACCCCGCAAGCAGCCCCAATGCCACCAGTCGCGAAGGAACCGCTGCTACTTGGTTGGCATGCAAAGTGGTCATACCTCCGCGATGCCCGGAATTCAGCGCGCGCAACAGGTCCACGATTTCGCCGCCTCGGCATTCGCCCACCACAATGCGATCCGGCCGCATTCGCAACGTCGCGCATATCAATTGCGATAGTCCTATGGCACCTTTACCTTCCATGTTGGCGTCTCGCGTCACCAGCGACACGCGATTGTCATGGTCGAGCATACCGAGTTCGCGCACCTCTTCCACAGTGATGATGCGCTCCCCTGGCGCGCATCGCATAAGCATTGCCTTGAGCAGCGTGGTTTTGCCGGCTCCGGTGCCACCGGTCACGAGCACGCTGGCCTTGCGTTCCACGAATCCTTCCAGCAAAGGCATCCATTCGCTTGGAAACATGCCATTTTTCGCCAAGGATTCCAGATTGGGCGCAACCGCATCCGGCAATCGTATGCTGATGGCCGCGCCTTGGGGAACGAGCGGTGCGATAACCGCGTGCACGCGCACGCCTTCCACGGTGGAGGCGTCGGCTATCGGGCATGCGTCGTCGAGTCTTCTGCCGAGCTGCGAGCACAATCGCACGGCAAAATCGCGTATGGCTTGCGAGTTGGCGAATGGCACACGCAATGCATACGGCCGCATTCCTTGGCCGCGATCCACCCACACGGTGCCGTCGCAGGTCACCGCAATGTCGGTAACACCCAATTCGGATGCGATGTCGCTAAGCGGGCCGAGTTTCATAGTTGACGCTCTTTTCTCCCAATGCCCCCTGAATGAGATCAGCCAACGTTGCGATTGCTTTTGCATTCGCACGATTGGGTTTGCGCAGGCCGAGCCCTTCCAACAATTCGCTACAGAGTTTGGCGTCCGTTGTGATGACCGCGGCGATATCGCAGTCGAGATATTCCGCCGCTTCCTTGGTCGCCGTCACACCATGGTCGCGTATGGTTCCGCGCGGTTGCATGCCTACAAGAAACTCCCGTTCCTGCGTTGCGACATCGTGTTCCCCGATTGGATCGCTTGGATTGCGTTGTAATTGCATGTTCGCTTTGGTACGAGCAAGGCCAAGTACCGTCATTTCGACCACGGTGATGCGGATGGCCTGTCGTAGTTCCGTCAGATCTCGCAGTCCGCTCCATTGCCCCACGTCGACGATGACTGCGCTTCGTACCTGCGATAACGCGCGAATGCACGCCTGCACTTCCCAAGATTGCGGATTTTCGGTTTTCCAAGGATCGCAGGACAGCAGTGGCACGCCATCCCAGACTGGCAGCTCCCGCAGCAACGCCTTGCCGTCGATGATGCCAAGCGGTGCGCTGATTTCCCCAAGTCGCGAGCCGTCTTCGTTCTCCATGCCGAGAAGCACGTCAAGGCCTCCGCCTTGCAGATCGGCATCGACAAGCACGCATTTGAGCCCACGCTCGTTCAGCTCACGAGCCAAGATGGCCGCCAAGGTGCTCGCCCCCACTCCCGCCACCACGGAGTCAACGATCACCACATTGCTCACATCGCAGCGTTGTTCTCGCACCGCATGGCCACGCTCGGCAACCATGCCGTACGTTCCAGGCACCGCACCGACCGGTGTCGCTCCCTGGAGTAATCCAGGCGGCGTATAGAACCGTTGCGGAGAGACGGTTCTGCGCTGCTCCGGAGGCGCCATTCTCGATGTGGCCGAGCTCGCGACCGGCATCAGTCCACCCGACGGCAGCGGCACCGGAGGCATATTAGGAAAAGACGTTGCACTACTCATACCGTCGATTGAAAAGTCTCGATGCATACCATCGCAAGCCGAACCGGCCCTGTGGTCGGAGGACGTCAGTTATCCACAACCACGGCATGTCATCCACAGCCATTCACAAAGCATCAAATATCCACGTCTGTCGATTTCCCCGGGAAACAGGACGGGCGCATGCCAGCACGCCTCAAAAACAAAAAAGGAAGACCCGCCGAAGCGAGCCTTCCTTGCAAGAACCTTGAGAGCAGAATCTCTGCACAACAACATCGTCGTAACGGTAAGTCTATCCAATGCCCGTCCAACGTAACGACCTATCTTGGCCATACACTCTTTGTGGGCTCTGCTCTTAAGTTGTTCTTGTACTTTGTAATTATGCTCAGCAATCCGGCAATCGCAAACCGAAATCGGCCGATGTTCCCTATTTATCGCAACTGTTGCTTTGCGATCGCAAGAATCACGAAAATGTTTCATCATGTGCGAAACGCGCGGCGTGTTTGTTTGATTGCGTGCGTTTGCTGCAAAAAGACGGCGTGTCGACGCTTTATTTTGCATACGAACGAACGAATGTTAACTCCTGCTAAATTTTGACGCTTTTGACGGCATGTCCCGCTACTTAAGGATAAAGTAGGAAAGTATGGCACAGATTTTTGACGCACCCTCAAAGGCGATCTTGCGCAGCCAAATAGCTGAGCATATCGCCGAGACCGATAAAAACGATAAGCGTGAGCTTCAGGCCGGCGAAGAGCCGTTGCCGAACGACCGCTTCTTCGACCGCGAGTTGAGCTGGCTGAAGTTCAACAAGCGCGTCCTCGAACTCGCTCAGGACGAGGACCTGCCGATCATTGAACGCGCAAGCTTCGCCGCGATCTTCGCGAACAACCTCGACGAGTTCTTCATGGTTCGCGTCGCAGGTCTGAAGCGCCGCATCGACACCGGCATCGCCGTGACGGCAGCCTCCGGATTGAGCCCAAGGCAGCAGCTGCGCGCCATCAGCGAGCAGGCGCACCGCCTGCAGGACGAGCACGCGCACTACATGATCGATCACATTCTTCCCGACCTGGCGAAGGAACAGATCGTGCTTCTGAGCTGGGACAAGCTCACCGCAGCCGAGCAGGAGCGCCTGTCTCGCTACTACCGTCAGCAGGTATTCCCTGTTCTGACGCCGCTCGCCGTGGACCCGGCCCATCCGTTCCCGTACATTTCCGGCGGTTCCATCAACCTCGCTGTGCTCGTGGAGAACCCGGCTTCCGGCAAGTCCCACTTCGCACGAGTGAAGATTCCTGGAAACCTGAACCGTCTCGTGCCCGTCGACGACATGACCGACGACGATGCCACCAACGTGCGCTACGGTTTCATCACCATGGAGAACCTGATCATCGCGCACCTGGAATCCCTGTTCCCGGGCATGATCATCAAGGAAGCACGTTCCTTCCGCGTTACCCGTAACGAGGATATCGACGTGGAAGAGGATGATGCGGAGAACCTGCTCAACGCCATGGAGAAGGAGCTGCTGCGCCGTCGTTTCGGACCGCCGATCCGTCTTGAGATTTCCGACGAGACCAGCCCGTTCCTTTCCCAGCTGCTCGCCGACCAGCTGCGCGTCAGCGCCGATGAGGTGTACCGTCTGCCGGCACCGCTCGATGCGACCGTGCTCTTCGAACTTGGCGGCATCGACCGTCCGGACTTGAAGTACCGTTCGTTCGTGCCGACCACCAATCGTCAGATTGCTGAGGTGGAGTCGTCCCGCGCGCAGGACATTTTTGCAGCGATTCGCGAACGCGATATCCTCCTGCATCACCCATACGATTCGTTCTCTACCTCCGTTCAGGCGTTCCTAGCGCAGGCTGCGGCGGATCCGAAGGTGCTCGCCATCAAGCAGACGTTGTACCGTACGTCCAGCAACTCCCCGATCATCGACGCGCTCATCGACGCGGCACATGCGGGCAAGCAGGTGCTGGCACTGGTCGAAATCAAGGCACGCTTCGACGAAGACGCCAACATCGCATGGGCACGCAAGCTGGAACGCGCAGGCGTGCACGTGGTATACGGCATCGTGGGACTGAAGACCCACTGCAAGCTGAGCCTTGTGGTGCGCCAGGAAGCCGACGGCCTGCGCCGCTACTGCCATGTGGGCACCGGTAACTACAACCCGAAGACCGCCCGTATTTACACCGATCTCGGCTTGCTGACGTGCGACCCGGTGGTCGGTCAGGATATGACCCGCCTGTTCAACCAGCTGTCCGGCTATGCTCCGAAGTCGAGCTTCCACCGTCTGCTGGTGGCGCCGCGTACCGTGCGTTCCGGCCTGATTCAGCGCATCCGCCGCGAAGAGGATGCCGCACGCGCAGGCAAGGAAGCATGGATCAAGATCAAGGTCAACTCCATCGTTGACGAGAAGACCATCGACGCACTGTACCGTGCAAGCCAGGCCGGCGTGAAGATCGACATCGTGGAACGCGGCATCTGCGCGCTCAAGCCGGGTGTTCCGGGACTTTCCGAGAACATTCGCGTGCGTTCCATTCTGGGCCGTTTCCTCGAACACAGCCGTATCTACGCATTCGCGAACTCCGATGGTCCACAGATCGGTGAAGGCCCGGCCGCAGGTCCGGAAGTGTGGATCGGTTCCGCCGATCTGATGCACCGCAATCTCGACCGTCGAGTCGAAGCGCTGGTGCGCATCACCGCTCCGGAGCAGGTCGATGAACTGATCAAGTACGTGGATCTGCAGATGGCCGATTCCACCACCTCGTGGCACATGGCAGCCGACGGCACCTACGTGCGTCATGCGAAGGATGAGGAGGGTCGCCCGCTGGTCGATTCCCAGGAATATCTCATCAAGAAGCATACGCGCCGACCGGCAAGGCACTAAGTTCCGCGAAAATGGCCGATTTTGCAATTGCAGGATCGGCCATTTTCATTGCTCGATCATGAACAATAACCGCGCCTACCACTTACAATGAAAGATATGAGCGAGAACATGAGACGCGTCGTAGAAGCCGCCGGGGGTATTGTATGGCGGTGGAAAGCCGGCAGCGAAATCGCTGAAAATCCGGCAATCGCAGCACAGAAATCTCCAAAAGAACAACTCAACAACATTGAAGTGTGCATCGTGCATCGACCAAAGTACGATGACTGGAGCTGGCCGAAAGGCAAACTCGAGCAAGGCGAATCGCATCGTCATGCCGCAGTACGAGAAATCGGCGAGGAGACAGGCGTTTCCATTGCACTCGGCCCTTATCTGTGCGAAGTCGAGTATCCGTTATCCGAAGAAGGCAAGAAAACCCGACATTCGCACGATCGCACCGTCGACACCAAGCACACATTGTATTGGATGGCGCAACCGATTTCCGGAGATGATGCGGAACATCTGCTTGACGCATTCGGCCCTGTGCATCGCGCAGATGTAGGCGAAATCAACGATATCGTGTGGGTTTCCGTACGTGAAGCACGTAAAATCCTCACGCATTCCACCGATAAAGACACCCTCGCCATTTTTGTGGACCGCGTACAGGAGGGTGCCGCGACCGCGCAGAATCTGCTGATCGTGCGTCATGCCAAGGCCGAATCGCGCAAATCCTGGAAAGGCACCGACGCGAACCGGCCGATCACTCCGAAAGGCGCGGCCGCAGCATTCGCACTCAACCGCGAACTTGCCTGCTACAACCCAACCCGCCTCGCAACCTCACCATGGCTGCGCTGTCAGGAAACATTGCAGGTGCTTAGCTGGCAGACCGAACGCTCGATGGAACACATCGACGCGCTCACGGAAGACGCCTTCGCCGAGCACCCGACCATCTCATGGCTGGCGTTCCTCAAGCAGATCCAGCGCACGCTCGAAACCCGCGAAACCACGGCGATCTGCATGCACCGACCGGTAATCGGGGGTATGTTTGACCATCTGCGCGGACTATGCGCCCGCAAAGCGCTCTCCAAGCAGCTCATCGCCAAAACGCCGTTCATGCCTACCGGCACCGCCGTAGCGCTGTTTATAATCGATACGCCGCAAGGTCCCAGCATTATCGATATTCAAAAGGTTTCGCCCATTGTCTACTAACATGCATTACGGTTCCGGATCGGTTATTCCAAGCCGTTCCGCCGGTTTCACCAACACCGGATCGCCGCGTCCGGCCCGCCCGGGGCAACTCGACCAGATGATGGCCGACAATATCGCGGGAGGTGCCGATCCGGCGCAAATCAACGAGATGAGCCACGCTTCGGCGGCCGCACTGTTGGACCGCGTGCATCATACGCAGGATGCCGAACTCGTGGAGCGCGTGCTCACGCTGGTGGACCGCGAGGGCGTTGACGTGATCGCCGAACTGTGGAGCAGCGCCGAACCGGATTCATTGCCGGGCATTCTGTGGCGGCTGTATGTGCTGCGCACGTGGATGAGGAAGAATCGTGAGTCGATCGCGCGATTGTGGCGTGTCGGAGAACCGGTTGCAACTACCGCTTCGGCGATTGCAGGCGTTGACCAGGCACCCACGGAAGATGACATTGCGCATACCGCCGATTCGATTCTGACGGGCGCATTCACCGGCGATTTCGCGATTGCATTGGAACGTGCGGCGGCGTTCACCGACGTGGTCGCGTTGGGATTGCGCATTGAAGCACGAAGTATGGCCTCACGCTTGGATGCGGTGAATTTAGAGGCCGTACAAGCGGAAAGCTCGGATGCCGCGAAAAAGCAGGTGCGCACGAAAGCGGCCCGCTTGATGCATACGGCCGGCAATCTGTTTGTTACGGCCAAGGATTTTCGCCATGGGGCGAATCTGTGGAGGAGAGGAAAACTGGAGTAGCGCAATCTGGAGTAGCGCAATCCGCTTCTTTCACCCCCTACTAAATGTGCCGCACAGCAATCGCAATATCAATTCGCGACACGGCGTACCGTGCGGTCTGCAGCATCTGTAGAATAGGAATTCGCGCCGGGCCATGCATAGCCCCGGGCTCCATTTTTTGCCGCTGCGAGCGGCCTTTGCGCCGACAGGCGCTTTCGTGGTTCGGCGCTTTCCCTCTTTTTAAATTTCACTGCTTTTTCATAAGATTCTTCAGCGTCTTTCTTGGCGCCTTTCTCAGTTCCTGCATTTTTCTTCGCAATTATGGACTACGCTTAGAAAACATGGATATTCATGTTTTGAACCACCCGCTGGTGGACCACAAGTTAACCGTTCTTCGCGACAAGAACACCCCGTCCTCCACGTTCCGCGAGCTCATTTCCGAACTCGTGATGCTTGAGGCTTACGAAGCCACCCGCGACATCGAAGTCGTGGACAAGCCGATCGAAACCCCCGTCGCTCCTATGGTAGGCAAGCACATCGCTTCCCCGGCACCGATCATTGTGCCTGTGCTGCGCGCGGGCCTGGGCATGCTTGACGGCATGACCAAGATGATTCCGTCCGCTGAAGTCGGCTTCCTTGGCATGAAGCGCGACGAGGAGAACCCGACCCAGCAGATCACGTACGCGAACCGTCTGCCTGACGATCTGAGTGGCCGTCAATGCTTCCTGATCGACCCGATGCTCGCCACCGGCGGCACGCTGGTCGCAGCAACGCATTATCTGGCCGAGCGTGGCGCGAAGGATGTTACCGCCGTGTGCATTCTGGGCGCTCCGGAAGGCCTGAAGTTCGTTGAGGAGAACCTCGATCCGTCCATCAAGTTCAAGCTGGTGCTGTGCGCCGTCGATGAGAAGCTCAACGACAAGTGCTACATCGTGCCGGGCTTGGGCGACGCCGGCGACCGTCTGTATGGCGTGATCGACTGACCGAATCAGAGCTCAACCGAATCGGTCCAATCAGTCAATCGAGTAAATCGAATAAAAAACGGCCTGCCACAACGCAAATCATGCGGCGGCAGGCCGAAATCATATGTAAAAACCTCTACTGCTCGTCCGGTACGAACGCCTCGAAGATGTGGTAATCGAACCAGTCGTCGCACTGCGCAAGCTCATCGCGGCTACGCACCGTCCACGACACGGGAACGGCACCCATGAAACGAGCCAGACGCACCTGCGGGCTGTTGCCGCCGTGCCAATCATAGGCGATGAAATCAGGGCGGGAAATCCAGTCGAAAATCAACGCACCGGCCGCATATTCCTTGGCGAGCGCAGCAGGATCAGACGGCTTCTCTTCCCCCTGCGGCCACCAGGAAAGCTGACCACGGCATACTTCCGGACGGTTCTCCTTGTACCAGTTGACGGCGGCCGGATTGAACGATTCGATCACGTACGCGCCGGAATAGGCCTGCAGCAGTGCGTCGCCCTTTTCCATGAGCTCGACATCGCGCGGATTCCACTTGGAATTGTCGTCGAACTTGTATTCGACGATCAGCGGCACACGGCCCGCCACTACCTTGAGCACGTCGGCGAACAGTGGCACATGCTGGAAGTATCCGTCCGGAGCACTGTCGGGGGTAGTGACCAGCGGCGGCTTCTCCAGCGAGCCCGACAACGGCGCTGCCACAGCGGCACCTGGGGCATCGGTTGGGAACAGCGGGATGCGGGTCAGCTCATCGTAAGTAAGATCGGCCACGCGGCGTGGATCTCCGGCGACGCGCATCAGATCGCCGTCATGCACCACCACGATTTCGCCGTCGGCGGTCATTTGCAGGTCAAGTTCAATGCCATAGCCAGCTTCGCAGGCCGCAGCGAACGCCGCAAGCGAGTTCTCCGGAGCGATTGAACCGGCTACATCAGGGCTGCCATAGCCCGCCTTCATGGCCATGCGGCGGGCGAGCGCTACATATTCGCCGCTTTCGTTGGCGTACTGCGCGGTGAGGCCGGAACCTGCGTCATGCAGACCGCGATGCGCATACCACACGTCGGGAATGGACGGCACATAGTTGCGGCGCTTGTCGGAGAAGGTACGTGGCGCGATCGCCCATACTGCGGCTCCTGCAGCGAGCGCACCGCCCACCAGCACTTTGTTAACGAATGATTTGGACATGGGCTTTCCTCCCTTACGCGGCCGTTCGCACATTCTCTCGCGTTGGTTCGCACCGTTCACGGCCATCGAATCTGTCTCTTCTGAGATTAGCCTATAAATCACAAAAAACTACCGTTTTTTGTTGGAACGTCCCTTGAAGTAAATGTCGAACACGATCCAGACGGACAAAACGAACGCGATCACATAGCCGAGGAAACCAACGATCGGAATACCGAAAATCACCGGTTTGATGCCCGCATAGTACACGATCGACGAGCCGATGAACAATCCGACGACGATCAGCGCCATCGTAAGCCTGTTCACCATGTTGGCAAGCAGATGGATCGGTTCCTGCGAACCGACCATCTCCATATTCACGCGCAACTGGCCGCGCGTAAGCATACGGGAGGCCACTTTCAGCTCATTGGCGGCAGCGAGCAGGCTGTGCAGCGCCTGATGACCTTCGATAACCAGCGATTTCGCCTCATCCTTGGCGAAATCCTTCTTCGACGTGCTTGCGGCGATATGGTCGGAGATGATCTGAATCATATTCACGTCTGGAATGAACTCGTCGAGCAGGCCTTCCAAAGTGACCAGCGCACGCCCGACGGTGGTGACGGTGCTCGGCACTTCAATGCCGTGTCGTTGCGCCATTTGCGTCAACGCGGTGAGCATGGCGGCGATATCCAGCTCGGCCAAATCCACTGTGCCGAATTCCTTGACGATCACATCCAAGTCGGCCAATAACGCCGGATAATCCTCCGGATCGGCCTCGGCACCGGCGAAACGCAGCAGACCGTCGGCAAGCGCGGGCGAATCCTGTTTGGCGACCGCGAAAATCATGTCTTTCAAGACGGAACGGGTTTTGGCATTAAGCCGGCCCGTCATGCCTAGGTCGAGCAGCACGATCTGCCCGCCGCGCACCATGATGTTGCCCGGGTGCGGATCCGCGTGGAAGAAGCCTTCGTCAAGCACTTGCGTGGCGTAATTGTCGACCAGTTTGGTGCCGATTTCCTTCAGATCGTAGCCCGCTTCGATGAGCTCATCAGGATGCGAGACGGAAATGCCTTCGACGTAGTCCATGACCACCACGTGTTCGGTGCACAGGTCGGAGTATGGCTTCGGGCAGTCCATGTATTTGTAGTGTTCGCAGAATCGTTTGAATTCCGCCAGATTTCGCGCTTCGATCATGAAGTCGGTTTCGGCTTCGAAGGTGTCCCACAGTTCTTCGACCACGCCGGAGAGATCGACCACTTGGGCGCTGGGCATGGTTTTGGCGGCTATTCGTGCGATGGTGCGCATGATGGACACATCCTGTGCCATGGTTTCGCGCACGCCCGGGCGTTGTACTTTGACGGCCACATCTTCTCCGGTAGTGAGTTTCGCACGATGCACTTGCGCGAGGCTTGCCGATCCGAGCGGTGTGGCGTCGATATGGTCGAAGATTTCGCCTGCCGGGCGTCCGTATTCGTCTTCCAGCACTTGCAGGACGGTGCCGTACGGCATGGGGTCGGCGTCGGCGCGCAGTTTGGCGAGTTCGTCGCAGAACGATTGGGGCAGGATTTCGGAGCGCATGGACAGGATCTGTCCGACTTTCACGAAAGTTGGACCAAGCGCTTCGAACATGAGCCGCATTTTGATGGGCGTCAGTCCGTGCACAATGTCGAACTGGTTGACGATTTGTGCGATTTGCGCAAGTCGTTTCAGTTTGCCGCGTCGGGTCAGGTGGTAGCGTTGCGAGAATGAGTCTTTGCGAGGGCCGAACAGTCCGATGGTTTCGGGTTGCGTAAAGGTTGCGCTGTTCTGTTTGCGCGATTGCGGGATTCCCGTTTTTTCCGCGGATTTGGCTGCCGTTGCCGCTGCCGCGTCGGGCGAGGGGTCTGCCGCGGGATTGATGACCGCGTTGACTCGGTCAGAAAGTGTGACCGGTTCTACGCTTTCGGGGCGGACCGCGTCCGGCTCGATTGGGGAATTCAAAGACATATCGCTGCTCGCAAACGTTGGTCGGATTACGATGAGTGGGATTCATGGGGGCTTGCGTCCCACGTATTTCATGCGATTCGCACGTTTCTTATCGATTCGCACGCGATTTTCGAACGTTTCGCATGCCGTGCAAGTTTCGTATGGCGCGCATAACAAATCGCCGTCTGAACGTGATGCGACGAGCAGACGGCGATGTGAACGATTGAACGTTACTCGGCTTTGGCTTCGGGTTCGGCTTCCTTGGGTGCCTCTGCAGCCTTGACTTCAGAGGATTCCTTGACCTCCGCGACCTTGTGCTTGAGTTCGGCGTTGAGGGCCTTGCCCTGTTCGACGGTCAGCTCGCCCTTCTTGACGAGATCGTCGACGATTTCCTGGCTCTTCTCAACCGTGGTCGCCAAAGCACCAACGCCGGCGAGGAAGACCTTACGCAGGCCGTCACCAAAATCAAAATCAGCCATGATTACCTCCTTAGGTGATGGTGGTACCCACTCTATCGCATTATCTTCACAAATAAAGTCAACGAAACTGGTCAATCGTCGCAATTCTGCGGAAAGTTCGCTGCCGTATGCCCACAGCGTACGGAAAAACGAAAACGAAGCCGCAAAAACGCAGGACAGTGAAATCGTGCGAAACTCACCCAAAAAACGAGCGGCCGATCAGCGCGGACGTGACATGGCCACGCGACGCGCGTTGTCGGCAATCGTATTGATGCGGTCAAGTTCCGTACGCTGCGCCTGCGTTTGCCCTGCAGCAACCGGATCGAACGAACCATATCGGCGTTCCACGGCGGTACGGATCAGAAAATCGGCGATCGCGGGATTCTTCGGCAGCAGCGAACCGTGCATGTATGTGCCAATCACATTGTTGACGCGTGCGCCTTCCGTATGATCCTCGCCATTGTTGCCGGTGCCGTCCGCGTCGACGACGCCGAGCGGCTGCACGCCTTCTCGCAGGAAGGTTTGGCCGGAATGGTTTTCGTAGCCGATGATATCGCCGAAATCGGCGGAATGCTCGGTCAGATTGCCGATCATGCGCACTTCCTGGCCGACCGTGTACGCGCCGATCACGCCGATGCCGTCAAGTCGGGAACCATCCACCGTTTCGAAATATTCGCCGAACAGCTGATACAGGCCGCAGATCATGAGCATTGGGGTGCCGTCTGCGGCCAGCGAGCGCAGCAGGTCGGCGCGTTTGAAGAAGTCGTCGACGATTTTCTTCTGGCCGGTGTCTTGCCCGCCGCCGCCCAGAATCATATCGACGTGTTCGGGCCACGCGTCGCCCTGATTGTAGGCGTGCACGTGCGGTTCGTAGCCGTACAGCGCGAGTCGGCGCTGGATGGCGAGTACGTTGCCGGAGTCGCCATAGATGTTCATGTCTTTCGGATATAGCGACACGATGTCGATTGCCTGGCTCATATCGTCTCCCTCATGCGTTTCATACGTTCTTCATACGTTCTTGCGTTTTCATGCGTTTCACCGATTTTCATGCGTTTTTCGCACGTTTTGCCGGATTGTGCGGATGCGCGCCGTCACTTGCCCACGCCAGCGTCGGCGACTTCGGCGATTTTGCCGAGCGCCGCTCGCGTTTTAAGCATCGCCGTGTACGTGCAGTAAATGTGCTTAGGGGTACCCGGATTTGCGTTCACGAACGTTGAGACGGCCTCTTCAAGTTCCGTGTTGACGCTGTTCACCGGCACTTGGTCGTATTCGAGGCGCAACGCCATATCCCATGCGCGTACGCCTGAAACCATGGCTACACCGGTGCCTCGCAGCGAGGAGAAATCCACGTCCCACAACCAGCTCATGTCACGACCGTCGGCGTACTCGTCGTTGATGGCGATCATGGTGTCGCAGCCTTCGGGAGTGAAGGATGCGAGCGACAGACGGAATCCCATGGGATTTTTGACGAGCAGCAGCTCCACCGGCGAACCGTTCACGTCGATGACTTCGCCGCGTCCGAACGCCGGAGTGACTTCGGCTGCCGCGTCGATCATGGCTTGCGTGGTGGAGTGCGCGAAGTCGATCATGCGCTGTGAGATTCCCACTTGTCGCAATAGTTCGTCGGTCACGTTCTCTTCGAACGGCAGGAACATTGCCTGCGCATCGGCCACGACCGCTCGCACGACGGCCAGTGCGGCCGCCGCGTTGTACAGGTTGTACACACCTTCCAGTTTCACGCCGGTTTCGTACGTTTCGCCGTCGATGCCGAAGCTAGCACGATGGTCGCCTACGGCAAGCAGGGTCACGTCAGCCGGAAACTGTTCCGCAGATTCTGTATTTTCCGATTTTTCTGTATTTTCCCCAGTTTTCGCAATTGCCGAGGAATCGTTAATCGCAGTATTCTCGTCCGATTCTGCAGATTCGGACAAGTCAATACCAACTGACGCTTCAGTATCAGCTGCCGATTCCGTATCAACCGTCGTGCGCATGTCATCGTCGGAAGGGAAGAAGCTGCGCAGCGACTTGTCAAGTCCGAAATAGCGCACTTCCACACCATCTTCAGTATGCGTGACGTCTGCAAGCCGTGCGATGCGCGGATCCTCACGATTGAGCACCACGGTTCCGGTGGTCGCTTCGGCAGCTTTGCTCAACAGTTTCGCGGTATTGTCGATTTCGCCGAAACGGTCGAGCTGGTCACGCATCACGTTGAGCAGCAGGCAGTAGTCGGGTTGCACTTGTTTAACGAAATGCACCGCGTACGCTTCGTCGAGTTCCAACACGGCGATATCGGCGTCCAGTTTGCCGCCAAGCGAGACTTCGGCCAGCAGCGACGAAACCACGCCACGGGTGAAGTTCGATCCGGTCGGGTTGGTGAACACTTTTAATCCCAACGATTCCAGCATGCTTGCCACCATGCGAGTGGTGGTGGTTTTGCCGTTCGTGCCGGATACGAGCACCACGCCGAGCGGCAGCTGCTGTAGCGTGCGTGCGAGGAATTGCGGGTCGATCTGTTCCACGATTTTGCCGGGGAACGCGCTGCCGCCGCCATGCGCCAAGCGGGAGGCCGCTCGAACGGCTTTGCCGATCAGCGGCGTTGCGAATGAGTTCCACGCCATGCTTATACCTCCTGCTGGCTCTGATAGTCCTGCGGCATATCTTTGAACTTGGAGTACGCGCCAAGGAACGCGAGGTTGAAGGTATCGGTCGGACCGTTACGATGCTTCGCCATGATGATGTCGGCCTCGCCCGGGCGGTCCTCCTTGTCGTAGGCGTCCGGTCTGTGCACGAGGAACACCACGTCGGCGTCCTGTTCGATAGAACCGGATTCACGCAGGTCGGAAAGCTGCGGCTTCTTATCCTGACGCATTTCGGGACCACGGTTCAGCTGGCTCAACGCCACCACCGGCACTTCCAATTCCTTGGCAAGCAGCTTCAATGCACGCGAGAAGTCGGACACTTCCTGCTGGCGGCTTTCCACGGCCTTGCCGGAAGTCATGAGCTGCAAGTAGTCGATCACCACTAATTTCAGATCGTTCGTCTGCTTCAATCGGCGGCATTTCGCACGAATCTCCATCAAACTCATGTTCGGACTATCGTCGATGAATAATGGTGCGTTCTGCAGTTTGTCTTGCAGATTATTGAGGATATTCCAACGTTCCTGCGTGATATCTTCCGCTCGGCGCATGGCTGCCAACGGAATATTCGTTTCCGCGGAGATAATTCGTTGCGCAAGTTCGTTTTTGCTCATTTCCAAGCTGAAGATCACGGATGTCATATTGTGGTGCAACGCGGCGGATCGTGCGAAATCGACGCCGAGCGTGGACTTGCCCATGGCGGGGCGTCCTGCCACAACGATCATCTGGCCCGGCTGCAGGCCTTGCGTCACTTCGTCGATGTCGCGGAATCCGGTTGGCACGCCCTTGGAGACTTCGCCGTTCTGCAGTCGGTCGATTTGGTCAAGGGTGTCGGTGATGACGGTGCCGATCGGCGCGTAATCCTGCCTCACTTTGCCGGTCGACATTTCGTAGACTTCGGCCTGTGCCAGGTTGACGACGTCTTCGGCTTGGGATCCTTCGGCCGTGTAGCCGAGCTGCGCTATTTTGGTGCCGGCTGCGATCACATTGCGCAAGATGGCGCGCTGGTGGATGATGTCGGCATAGAAGGTTGCGTTGGCTGCGGTCGGCACGGATGCGACGAGGCTGTGCAGATAGTCGGATCCCCCCACTTTTTCGAGGTCGCCGTCTTTGAGCAGCTGATTGGCTACCAGCACCGCGTCGACGGGTTGCGATGCGGAAAACAGGTTGATGATGGCTTCGTACACGGTTTGGTTACGCGGCTGGTAGAAGTCGGTGATGTCGATCATCTGTGAGACTTCGCCGATGGCGTCTTTGCTCATGAGCATGCCGCCGAGCACCGCCATTTCGGCGGCGTCGTCATGTGGCGGCACACGGTCGAAGATGGCGTCGCGAATGGCCGCTCCAGATGTTCCGGAAGTGCTGCCATTGCCTGAAAAACCGCGGTTTTGCCCTTGATTCAGGCCGTTGTTCCAAGAATTGCTCTCCGCCATGCTTCTCCAGCTCTTCGATGTGTAGTGTACCGGGAAAAACCATAATACCTGTGCCGCTTCACGAATGATGTTGCGATGAGATTCTGGAGGAATCTCCGCATTGGCAGGATCGAAATCACCCGACACGCGCGAATCGGTTCGCTGTGGATAAGAAAGCCGAAAAAAAACCCGAGTTATCCACATACTGGGGATAACTATGTGGAAAACATATCGAGTTATCCACCAAATGGGGATAACCAAGTGGACAACTTGGGGACATCTTCCGTACGGGTGCCCATTCCCCCGGTTTTGACTTGCTTAAGTGAACCGAAGGTGATATGTTCCCCACTTTTTCTTAAACGATGGGTTTCCGCCGACGCGGCGGGTACCGCATCGGCAGCCATGTCGCTTTGCCGGGCATTCGCTCACAGCCTACGCGGCCTCACATGTGGTAGCGGGTGGCGTTGTACATGGTTCGGACAAGGGTTTCGCGCCATTTACTCCAGCCGTACTGTTTGGAAATGGTCTCGCCGGCCGTGGCACCCAACGACGAACCGTCAGCACGAGTCAGATCGAACAGCATGTCAAGCAGCAGCGGATCATGATCAAGACGAGAAGCCAACTCGTCACCAACATTAGGATCATTCGGATTCTGACCAGTCGCAAACTCCGACAACGTAAGATGCTCACGCACCAACAACGTGACCCACCAAATAATGTCACGATCAAAACCCATGCGCTTCAACACCATGGACGCATGACGCGCACCCTCCGCCGCATGATCGAAAACCCCCGGACGCTTGCCGACATCATGCAAAATACCAGCCAACAGCAACGCCTGATAATGCCGATCATCATAACGGTTTCCACGAGGTGTTTCACGACCAAGCCGCGTGACCACCTCAACCGAATGACGGTCAATCGTATACCGATGCGCAGCCGAAGCACTCGGGCGATTACGAATCGCCAACCATTCCGGAATCAAACGACCCGGAATATCGACAAAATCAATCTCCTCCCACACCTGCAACAACGCGGGACCGCTCGCAAGCAAACGCAAGAACAGACTACGCGACTCATCATTCCACGTGCGATCATCGATCGGACACGACTTCAGATTCTGCAACGTGCCGGGCGCGATCGGCAGACCAAACTCAGCCGCAGCAACAGCAGCCCGCAACGCAAGACACGGATCGGACTTCGGATCGGCACCCGGCGCAAGCACGATCTCCTCCTCATGCTTGGCGATACCGGGCGCGACCACATCAAACGTAGGCGCCTGACGCTTACCGCCGCCACGAGGCTGGAACACCTGGAAAAACGCAAAACGAGGCTTCTCATGAGTCAACGAATGCTCAGCGCGGGAAGCCGTGGAATCAAGCGAAAACGCGATCTGGCGACCAACACGCGCAAGCAACGTCTGCAAATCATCAATCGACTTCACCTCACGCTCGCCGCTCGGCAACGTCGGATCAGCCAAACCCAGCATCGCCGAAACCCTCGCCTGATAGGGAGCGAGCAACATATTCGTGTCTTTATTGGCAACCAAATGAATGCAGTCACGCACATCCAGCAACCGTTCGACAGCATCGTCATACTGGCCGTGCGGGCGGTCGGCAAGCCAAGAAGCGGCAAGCGCGGAGACCAGCACGGAATCTCGCAAACCACCGCGAGACTCCTTAATATCAGGCTGATTGCCGTACGCCATACGTCCGAACTCGTCCAAACGAGACTTGGCGGAACTCAACAATTCGGGCAAGCGCTTGCGGGCGGCCCTACGCCAACGTTCCAAAATGGAGACAGCCGTGGATTCGATCAGCTGCGTATCGCCCGCGATCGGCACCACATCCAGCCAACCCATCGCGGCGGGCAGATCATGGTCGGTGACAGCCTCGCACTGCGCGCGGGTACGCACCGACTGGTCAAGATCAAGACCAGAATCCCAAATCGGATACCACAATTTGTTGGCAAGCTCATTGAGCTGCCGGTCAGTGAGCGCGTGAGGCTCATAAATGACCACCAAGTCAAGATCGGAACTCGGACCAACCTGGCCGCGAGCCAACGAGCCCACCGCACCAAGACCAATACCAGTTTGTGGAACGTCAAAAGAAACCGTCTGGCAGGCCTCCTGCCACAACTTCGTCAGGCAATCCATGGCCAAATCCGTACGGGCCTTTCGCTTCGCCGCACCATTGCGGTACACGCCGTCGGCATCCGGCTGACTCATATCCATGAAACGTTGTTTAAGACCATCAACCGCTGAAGTCATAGCAAATCCTTATGAATCTTCGCAAAAGCAAGCTAATCTGAGCAGGTAAAAAGCGAAAGTGGGAAATCCGAGGCAGAAAATCTGACTCGAAAATCGTATGAAAATCCCCGCACGGCGCGAAGCACGTACGGGGATCTGTCTATTGATAAACCGAACCTGAGCCCGGAGCCTTAATATCTATCCGAATGAATTATCAGATAGCGGCAGAGCCGGTCTCGCCGGTGCGCACGCGGGTCACCGAATCAAGCGGGGCGACCCAGACCTTGCCGTCGCCGATGGTGCCGGAGCCGGCGGACTTGACGATCACACCGACCAGAGTCTCGGCGTCGGCGTCGTCGGACAGCACCTCGATGCGAATCTTCGGAATGAGATCCACGGTGTATTCTGCGCCACGATAAACCTCGGTGTGTCCACGCTGGCGGCCGTAGCCGTTAGCCTCAGACACGGTCAGACCGTGAACACCTGCGGCAGCGAGGGCTTCCTTGACATCGTCGAGCTTGTGCGGCTGAATGATAGCGGTAATGAGCTTCATCTCACTTCACCTCCTTGAGAACAGAGCTGGCGGTACCAGCAAAATCGTAAGCACGTTCGCCCTGATCGGCAAGATCGATGCCGCCGACTTCCTGGGCTTCGGTGACGCGCCAGCCAATCGTCTTCTCCAGAGCGAAGGCGATGATGCCGGTGACAACAGCAGACCAGATGATGGCAACGAGGGCAACGATGAGCTGCACAACCAGCTGCTTCCAGTCGCCGCCTGCGAACAGGCCGGTACCTTCGCCAAAGAAACCGATGAGCACAGTGCCGGTGAAGCCGCCGACGCCGTGGACGCCGACAACGTCGAGAGAATCATCGTAGCCGAGCTTGAACTTCAGGCCGCAAGCGAGGCAGGTAAGCACGCCGGCGATGGCGCCAAGCACGATGGCCCACAGCGGGGAAACCACATCGGCGGCCGGAGTGATGGCGACCAGACCTGCGACGATGCCGGAAGCGGCACCCATGGCGGTGTAGTGGCCGGTGCGGATCTTCTCAGTGAAGCCCCAAGAGAGCATTGCGGCGGCGGTTGCGGCGGAAGTGGAAACCCAAGCGTAGCCTGCGGTGCCATTGGCTGCGAACGCGGAACCAGCGTTGAAGCCGAACCATCCGAACCACAGCAGGAAGGCGCCAAGCATCACGAACGGAACATTGTGCGGACGGAACGGCTGGGTGCCGAAGCCCTTACGCTTGCCGATGATCAACACGATCACCAGAGCGGCGACTGCAGCGTTGATGTGCACGACCGTACCACCTGCGAAATCGTGGGCGGCAGCGCCGATGGCCTGGGAGATCGCGCCGTCAGCGCTCAGCAGACCGCCATTCCACACCATGTGGGCGAGCGGAGCGTAATCGAAGGTAATCCACAACGCAACGAAAATCATCCAAGTGGAGTACTTGACACGTTCAGCGATAGCGCCGCAGATCAGAGCGACGGTAATCATGGCGAATGCGGACTGGAACGCCACATCGACGCTGACCGGGTAGTTGTTGGAGTTCAGCGAAGCCGACGTGAAGACACCGCCGTCGGAAACCATGGAATCCTTCAGCAGGAAGCCCGTGGCCGGATCACCGAAGACACCGCCTACCGAAGTGCCTGCGTAGGCGATGGACCAGCCCCACAGCACCCAGATCACCATTGTGACGGACAGAGCGGCCGCCTCCATGATCATCATGTTCAGCACGGCCTTTGCGCGGACCATGCCACCGTAGAAGAACGCCACACCCGGCGTCATGAGGAACACAAGGGACGCGGAAGTCAAAATCCACGCGGCATTTCCAGAATCAAGCTGACCCATGTCACCCTCCTCTTTCTTTCTCTTTGAGTTCACATTTCCGGCCCCATCGTATGGGGCTGACAAAACGGTATGGAACGCCGCCCGCGTTTTGAAAACGTTACGACGTGTTACAGCAAGGTAACGCCATCTCGCCATTACGTCAACCGAAAACGGCGGAATAATGCGGCTGGCACGTTTTGTTTCAGATTGCGCACCACTCCCAGGCCAAACCAATATCAGCCCATTTTTCAGCGTATCTGTCTTATATAGGCGAGATAGGACTGGTCGGGGGTAAAAAGAAAGCCTCCCACGCGGGGAGGCTTTCTCGAGAGCGCAATCATCTCAGGCGAGGATGCCGTCGACGAAGCCTTCCGGATCGAACGGGGCGAGATCGTCCGGGCCTTCGCCGAGGCCGACGAGCTTGACGGGCACGCCAAGCTCTTTCTGCACGGAAATCACGATGCCGCCTTTTGCGGAACCGTCAAGCTTGGAGAGCACCACACCGGTAATGCCGATGGCTTCGGCGAACACCTTGGCCTGGGTCATGCCATTCTGGCCGGTGGTGGCGTCGAGCACGAGCAACACCTCGTCGACCGGAAGGTTCTTTTCGGTAACGCGGCGGATCTTGCCGAGCTCGTCCATGAGGTTCGCCTTGTTCTGTAGGCGGCCCGCAGTGTCGATGATGAGCACGTCGGCGTTCTCTTCCTTGGCCTTGGCACTGGCCTCGAATGCGACGGACGCCGGATCGGCGCCGTCCTTGTCGGAACGCACGACCGGAACGCCGACCTTGGCACCCCAAGTTTCCAACTGGTCGGCGGCCGCCGCGCGGAAGGTATCGGCAGCGCCCAGCATGACCTGCTTGCCTTCGGAAACAAGCAGGCGGGAAAGCTTGCCCGCAGTGGTAGTTTTGCCCGTGCCGTTCACGCCGACCATGATGATGACGCTCGGTTTGTTCGCGCCTTCCTTATCGGCATTGAGACGGCGATCCGTGTCAGTGCCCACGAGCTTCAGCAGCTTGTCTTTCAGCGCGGCACGCACTTCGGCCGGGTCGGACTGGCCTGCGATTCGGGCGTCGTTGCGTAGTTCCTCGACAAGCTGTTCGCTGGCTTCCGCGCCAACATCGGCAAGCAGGAGGGTGTCTTCGACGTCCTCCCAATCAGCTTCGGAGAGCTGATCCTTCGCGAGGATGTTGAACAGGGCCTTGCCGAACGGATTGCCGGATTTCGACAGACGCGCCTTAAGACGCTGCATGCGCGTGCCGGCGGATTCGGGGGTTTCATGAACCGGTTCGGGCCTGGCTTCGGCGGCTGGTGCAGGAGCCGCCGTTTCAGAAGAGGAAGCTTGAACTGAGGACTTCTGCTGACTTTCAGCCGGAGCTTTTTCAGCTGCATCAACATTGGAATCAACGGACGGCTTCACCGTGGAAGAATCAGCCGCAGCCGACTTTGCTTCCGCAGCAAGACGGGCATCAGCAGCCGCTTTCGCATCCTCAGTGGACTTGTTGACGGCGTTCTTGCGGGTCTTACCGAGCCACCAACCGCCAATCACCAGAATTGCCGCAATAACGACAACGGCGACAATCGCAATAATCACATTCGTATCCATGGCTCCAGCCTAAAAAGCGCAACGGACACTCCGGCTCCGCCCCGCGGACGCACCACGAATGTCCGATTCGGGAGAAACGGACAAGTAAGCACCGTCAAACGCACCACAGTTGTCCGATTCTGCAGAATCGGACAGACTATCCACGGGGCGTGAAAAACTGGACGGCATGGCCAATACATCCAGAATGACGTCATATCAGCGGCGCGAGCAGCTCATCGAAATCGGTCGTTCGCTGTTCGCGTCGAAGGGCTTCGAAGCAGTGAGCGTGGAAGAGATCGCCGCCACCGCAAAAGTGTCGAAACCCATTGTGTACGAGCATTTCGGAGGCAAAGAGGGCCTATATGCTGTGGTGGTGGACCGCGAAATGCGCGCACTTACCGACACGCTCGTCAACGCGCTCTCCGACCCGCAAGCGCACCCCCGTCAAATTGTGGAACGAACGGCGCTGGCACTGCTCACCTATGTTGAGGAGAATGCTGAAGGATTCCGCGTTCTCACCCGCGATTCGCCGAAAACCGATCCGGCCAGCTCGTTTAATTCGCTTTTGGGAGACATCGCCCTGCGCGTGGAAGACATTCTCGCCGAAGCGTTCAAACGCCAGCATCTGCCGGCCAAGGGCGTGCCATACTACGCGCAGATGCTCATCGGCATGACCGTATATACCTGCCAGTATTGGGCGGACCAGCGCAGACTCAGCAAAGAACAGCTTGCCGCGCACATCGTGAATCTGGCCTGGCATGGCTTGAGCCGCATGGAAGCCAAGCCGGAACTGCGTTTCGAAAGCGACAAAGCCGCAAAAGAGGCGGAAAAGCAGGAAAGGCGCGAAATCAAGGAAATCGCGAAACGCGAGCGCAAGGCCGCAAAAGAAGCACAATCACAAAACAATACGGAAAGCCCAGCCGAGCAGAACGCTGAACAGAATACCGAACAAGGCGCAGCCGGAAGCCAAGACACACAAGCCGAACAGCAGCCGTAAAACCAGCCGCACCCAGTCATAGCAAGCATCGCAACCCACGCCAGCAGGCGCCAGACGCAGGAATCAAACAGTGCCCGTAACAGGGGAATCGTAAGCAGCGCAACAGCCAATAAACATCGACGAAAACTGACGAATCGTCAACAACGGTACCCTTAAGGGAAATTTCAGGTGCAGATTGCGCTATTCAGGGTGCCTATTGCGTACAAACCGTTCCTCTGAAGCAAACAAGGTGCTACGTTAGTTTCGTTACGCAGTGACCACGCGCCGCGCGCGGAAGGTCACCTCGGCCAACCAAGGAAGACTATGCAGGAGAAGAAGACGCTCACCTTTGTGGTGCCCGCGTACAACATGACCGAATATTTGGAACGATGCGTCATGTCGTTAATCGCAGCGAAGCGCAACGACGACATCGAAGTGCTGATCGTGGATGACGGTTCGTCCGACGGCACGCTGGAGATGGCGCAGAAATTCGAGACCCGCTATCCGGGCATCGTGCGCGCCATCCACCAGGAGAACAAGGGTCACGGCGGGGCCGTCAACACCGGCATCGCGGCGGCAAGCGGCATGTATGTGAAAGTTGTGGACGCCGACGATTGGGTTGGCCCCGAATCGCTCGAACAGGTCATGGCCGTGCTGCGCGAGGAAGCCGACGCCGCCGAGCCGATCGACATGCTCGTCACCAATTATGTGTATGACAAAGTTGGCAAACGCAACAAGCATGTAGTGAACTTCCGCCATGCCATGAAGGCCGACGAGCGCCTGACTTGGAACGATCTTGGGCATTTCGGCTTGGCTGAATACATTCTCATGCACGCGCTGACGTACCGTACTGCCGTGGTGCGAGAGTCCGGCATGCAACTGCCGGAGCACACGTTCTACGTGGATTTCATTTACGCGTACCAACCATTCCCGTGGGTGAAGACCATGAAGTATTTGGATACGCCGTTCTACCACTATTTCATCGGGCGCGACGGGCAAAGCGTGCAGACCGATGTGATGATCCGCCGTGTCGACCAGCTGCGCCTCGTCAACCAGTGCATGGTGCGCGCCACTCCGGAACGCGACACGGTGCCGGACGGCCTGTACCGTTATATGATCCACTTCCTGGCGATTGAAAGTTCCGTGGCAAGTGTGTTCATGATTTTGTCTCGCGATCCGGAAAATTATGAGAAGAAAAAGGATATGTGGGACGACATTAAGGCGTACTCCCCCACTATTTACAAGGATGTGCGCAAGAAGGCCATGTCTCGTGCGCTGAATTTGCGCGGGTCGATCGGTCGTTTCGTGATTCGCAAGGGATATTTCGTGGCAGAACACGTCGTCGGGTTCAACTGATCGGCGCCATCTGCCTTATATATGGCAGATTCGCGGATCCGTCGGATGATATCTCGCTTATATATGGCAGATATCCTTGGTAACAAGGTGACTTAGAGGGTATATTTTTACCCCCGAAGTCGCCTTGTTGCCAAACACGAGTGCTATATATAAGCGAAATGCCTCGTGTCATCTCTCGAAATCTGCCATATATAAGCATAGCGAAATATGGGAGAAAACTGACGTACGAGGATGCGGATGCAGTCGTGAGGCTGTTGGAAGCAACACGGACGCTTCCAACAGCCTACGTTCATGCGGAACTTCACCGAGCACGGAAATCTGGCTCATTGGGACGGGTTTTGCCGGATTTCAGGGCTTTATGCTCAGTTCCAGCGGTCGGACATGGCGAAACTGTTGTGCATGAGATTGCTGGACGTGTAGAGCACGTCGTTAAGCAGTTTCGTAACGTGAGTGCGCAAGTATTCCGCCATTTCTTCGTTGGATTGCTGCAGTCTGGCGATGGTTGCAATACTTGCGTCTTCCGTAATCTCCGCGGTTTCTGTACTCTCTTGTGATTCGGACGCGCTCGATTGCGCGGTCATCTCACGCAATTCGGCATCGGTACGTTCCACCAGACGATGACCGTACGCGCGGGCCGATTCCGCAAATTCTTCGATCGCATTGCTGGTTTCGTAGAAATGAGCGTCGGCGAGCGCGGCGATCAAACGGTTCGCCCAGTACAGGTTGTTGGTCGAGACTTCCGGCGTGGTGTCGCGCAGATAGGCGGGCGTATCGTCGACGTTCGCATAGAACGGCGTGGCCGCGGTGAAGGGGCCGGAACCGTACGAAATCCACATGATCGAGCGACTGGTTTCCGGCACGTACGGGCGGATCTGCATGGCCACCATATGCCCGGTGCGGTTGATGCCGATCGGACGGTAGCGATGGCGGCTTTCCGACGTTCCGAGAGTACCGTACGGGTCGTAAGGGGTTCCCTCGAAGTGTGCGCTCATCAGGAAATCGACGTCTTCGAGCGTCACAGCGTTCTCAGGCACTCGACACCACGGAATATCGTCGGACGCGGGCGTGTAGCGGGCGGCCGGCGAATCCCAATCCTCGCTTGGATTGAGGTAGCGCTGCATGTACCAGGCACGCGGAGTGTTGTAGATGCGGTCTTTGGTGGTGGCGGTACCGAAAGCCGTGCGCGGATTGAAATGGTTACATCTCAGCGCCGCGCCGCTACTGCTATTACTGCCACCGTTCATATTGACGTTTCCGAAAGAGTTCGTCGGCTGGAATCCGAAGCCGCTACTTGCAGCCGCGCTCATAGTGCGGTCAAGGTGGTGCGCATCCATGAATTCACGCAAATCGGCACTGCACATGAATTCACGTTGGGCGTTGAAGGCGTCGTCGAAGTCGAAATCGTCGATGCCGAGCTGGTTGGGGATGGTCGCATAGCAGTCGTCCGGCACGCGGCGGGCGATCCAATGGTGCCCGCCGATCGTTTCGACATACCAGATTTCGTTTACGTCGGAAAGGATGATGCCATTCGATTCGTAGGTGCCGTATGTTTCAAGCAGTTCGGCGAGACGTGCGACGCCTTCGCGTGCCGTGGTTACGTAAGGCAGCACAAGGGTGATGATGTCTTCTTCTCCGATTCCGCCCGGAATTTCAGGGGTATTAGCGGCTTTGCTCGCCGGTTGCAGTTCAGCGAGCGGATCAGCGGCCAGCACGCGCTCGTTGACTGCGATAGTTTCGGTGGCGCTCATCGCCACATTGTGCTCGTTGACGCCCGCTTCCGCGAGAATTCCGCGATTTGGCAGCACGTTCGGCACAATGCTGTATCGGCATGGATTGTCGGGAAGATCGATTTCGACATGACTGAGCACACTGCGGTAATACCGCGGTTGGTCTTGCGGCGCGACCGCAATGAATTTCTTCGGATCGTAACGGCCGGAACCGGAATCATCGTCGCGTGCGATGATAGTGGAGCCGTCGTAGCTGGCTTTCTTTCCTACAAGAATCGTGGTACATGACATGCATTCCACTGTACGAGCAGATATGCAGAAATGATATTGCGATTCGCGGGAATTCGATGATGATTCGGCGATGACTTGGTGATAATCCACGTTTTTTTGTCACTTACAGCTGATTTGTGTGGCGTTTTGCGTAAATATGCTGTATACTAGCTCTTTGTTGCCCCTCTAGCTCAACGGTTAGAGCAGCGTCCTTTTAAGTCGTGGGTTGTGGGTTCGAATCCCACGGGGGGCACATGCGAAAAGCCTCGGAAGCCAATGTTTTTAACGGTTTCCGAGGCATTCTTGTTTCTGCAGCCTAATGGATCAAAGGCCGCAGCCCAGCATTTACCCGGTACATTCACTGCTATAGGCATCACAGACTCGGCATCATTTCACGACCGTCCGCAACGCATCTTGCACCCATCCAACAGCACTAGAAACAGTTTCGACATGCGCTCAGACGCGAATTCCGTGGTTTGGGGTACACTAGACATATTCGAACAAACGTTCGTATTTTCGGGAATTCTGGGGAATTCCCCACTATATACAGTGAGGAAACTCACGACACACCACTACCGGTAGTGTGTATGCTAGATAGTGGCTTGCGTAAGCGAGCATAACCGAAGAACGTGGCCGACACGGCTTTCGCAAACGACGGAAGCCATTTGCATAGGGAGGAAATCGAATGACCGTGACCGTCTTCACCAATCCGAGCAACCCGCAATGCGAAGCCACCGAACAAGAGCTTGCAAAGCTGGGCGTGCGTTACGACACCGTCGATCTGACGAAGAACCCGTCCACCTTTGAACAGATCAAAAACGCCGGTTTCAAGCAGATTCCGGTCGTCATCTCACCGAATTCCTCATGGAGTGGACATAGGCCGGATCTGATCCGCCAGCTCGCACAAAGCTTCGCCGCATAAGCAAGTAGAAGTCGCAGTGCACCGAGTCCGCGAAGGCAGTGCGGGTCAGGTCGCGTGCAGCCGCGCACGGCGCAACCAACAGCAGGCGCCACCATACGCGTTCTGTCACACAGCTTCGCCGTCTAGTCCATAAAGCAGTCAACCATAAAGCAGTCAACCACTACATGCGGCTGGCCGTGGACGGGTCGATCGTCATGGTCTGGAACCGATTGGCCATGAAGCCGTCGTCGAAATACGTGGCGAAGAATTGCGAAACAGGCGAATTCTGCGCAATACCCGCCATACGCGAATACCAGGAATCCAGCGCCATCAACGTCATCACGCCGTCAACGAAAATCAGCGCGAAACACACCGCCGTCAACGTATAGCGAATCTTCCACGGAATACGCTGAATCATCGCAAGCAAATGCGGCAGAATCAGCTTCACCCACACCAAGCCGAGGATTCCCCAGAAAAACATGTATTTGCCGGACGTGCGCCCATCAATCGACAGCCATTGACCCGTGTAATCCCACGCACGAATACCGAACGCAACCTCCATGAACCAGCTGGTGAAATATTCAAACGCGCCGCCAATCACCGCACTCGCGCAGAAAATCAGCATCCAATTCGACCGCCACAAGTGGTTGAGCAACACCGTCAGAATCACCGCGCCAAAACCGTAGATAGGAGAGAACGGCCCCCACAAAAAACCGGCGCGATCCTGCCATTCGCCAAACAGCACATAGTGGTACAGCGTCTCCAGTACCAGACCAAACACGCAACCGACCACAAACAGCCAGAACAAGTTGAAGAAGTCCAACGAAATGTAGCCTTTGCCAGTCAGATCACGGCCGGCCATACCCTTCGAAACAGCCGTCTCATACTCGCTGCGCGCATCCAAACGACGAAGCGCGAACTGCAAACGACGCTCCTCGCGCAGCGACGGATCAGCCGTAATATGCAACGCAACCAATACAAGCAGCTGCACGACCGGACCGATCAGATTCACGCCCAAACCCTGCAACGCCAACGACAATAGGCCTTCCGCAAGCGTGAGCGGAATCATCAAATACGTCCATTGCGCGATATGCCGACGCTTGTTGAGAATCAGCAGCACGCCGAAAACCGCAAGGCATGCGGTGGAGACCAGCAGCACCACAGCATGAATAACCGACAGAATAGTGGTAAGATTCAGCGCGCCAAACGCCAGTTTGCCGGAAAGCGCGGCTTGGACCGCATACAGGCAGGAAATCACGATGATCGGCAACGTCACCACGCCTTCGATCAACATGACGATGCCGTAAATGCGTGCAATCAGCGGGAGCCGGCGGTCAGCCGGATTGCCGTTATCTTCCGCCGATTTTGATTGCGCAATGATGCCGGCCTCTTCGATCGCTGCGATTTCGGTTTCGTCGGCGATGGCCGCGCTCACTTCTTCGGTTTTGCCCATACTATTCGTCCTTCCCTGCACAACGCTACCAAAACCCAATCGCAGTGCGCTACACGAGAGGATTGTTTGTGCGCAACCCGCACAACCTGCGATTTCTGTCTGCACAAGTCACATGTCATCTCGCAATCACAAGATGCGCAGACAGCAGACTCGACTTGCGCATGCACAGAATGCAAGTTGCGCGGTCGCCAACAGCAAGATTCACAGTCCCGCCGCAGTTTGTCGTGTTTATTTCAGTCATGGGCGGAGCGCATCTACATCCGTACCCAAATTTGTCCGAGAGCGAGTATTACGATACGGGAAGCGTAGCGCTACGGATAACGTATCGCTACGCGCGAACACGGTCGAACATCCATTGGACTGGGGAGACAATGCGCAACGTACTGCAGATTCTGCGTCGTGATCTCAAACGACTCGTCACCGTACCTGCCGCCTGGGTCATCATGATCGGCATAACCATCATTCCGCCGCTGTACGCATGGTTCAACATCTACGGATTCTGGAATCCGTACGGCAACACCCAAGGCATCAAAGTTGCTGTGGCCAACGTCGACAAAGGCACCGACAACGCCCTGCTCGGCACAATGAACCTCGGCGACCAGATCGAAGACACGCTGAAAGACAACGACCAGCTTGGCTGGGAGTTCATGGGCAAGGCCGAAGCGATGGAAGCGGTACAGTCCGGCGACTGCTATGCGGCAATCATCATCCCCTCCGATTTCAGCGAGGATCTCGCCAACGTCGTGACCGACAGCAAGAACCGGCCGACGCTGGAATACTATGTCAACGAAAAATCGAGCCCGATCTCCCCGAAAATCACCGATCAAGGCGCGACCACCGTCGACCGTACCGTCAACAACACCTTCGTCTCCACCGCCAGCGAGGTACTCACTAAAGCCGTGAACTCCGCGAATGACACCATCAACGGCAAAACCAACTCCTTCGTCAACGAAACCACAGCAGAACTCGACAAAACCCAGAAGAACGTAAGCCTCATCCGCTCCACCATCGAAGATCTTGACGCACAGCTCGCCAACGTGCCGCAACAAACGCAATCCGCCCGTCAGGCAATGAACGACGTGCAGCTGGCCGCAGCAAGCGCGGGCAAGGGCCTGGCGAACACCACCACCGCCATCAGCACCGCACAAAACGGCCTCAATACCTTCACTTCCAACGCCAACACCGCTTTGGAGAACGGTTCCGGTCTGATTTCGCAGGCCACCAGCGACACCACCACCAGCATCAACAAGGTGACCACGGCCGTCTCTTCCGCAAGCGGCACCGCACAGCAGGCCGTTAGCAACATGCAAAGCGTGACCGACAGCAACGCCCAGCTCATCGAGAAGCTCAAAGGCGTCAGCGACAACACGCAGTACCAAGACATCATCAAGAAGCTTGAAGACACCAACAACACGGCCGCTGGCACGCTCAACGACCTCAAAACGTTGAGCGAAAACACGCAATCCACGTCCGACAGCGTCGCCAAGCTCGCCACCGACTTCAATACCAGCACGCAAAATTCGCTGAAAAGCATGGGAGATGCCCGCAACACGTTGAATTCCGGTGCGCTCCCCCAGCTCAACTCCGGTCTGAGCTCGCTCGCCATGACCGCCGGCACACTGTCCGGCACCGTGACCAGCCAGACCACCGTGGTCAACCAGACCTCCGCCGTGCTCGACCAACTCGACCAGGTGGCGAACGACACCCGTACCACGTTACAGAACACCGACAAGCAGCTCGAGCAGGTGGAGAACAAACTCATCACCGTCAGCACCGACCTGAAAGCGCTCGGCAGCGTCGACATGCTGAAAAGCCTGACCGGCGGCAGCTCCCTCGACACGGAGAAAATCGCCTCGTTCATGCAGTCCCCCACCGTGATCGACACGAAGAACGTATACCCGATAAACTCCTACGGTTCCGGCATGGCCCCGCTCATGACCAATCTGGCCCTGTGGGTGGGCGCGTTCGCCTTCGTGGTGATCTTCAAGGTGGAAGTCGACGATGAAGGCCTCGAAGACCTCGACCTGACCGCTTCCGAAAAGTATTTCGCCCGCTACATGCTGCTCGGCATCATGGGCGCGGCTCAAGGCACGATCACCACCATCGGCGACCTGCTGCTTGGCGTGCAGACCGTGAATGCACCGTTGTTCGTGCTTACCGGCATCATCACATCACTGGTATATCTGAGCATCACATTCGCCCTATCGACCACGTTCATGCATATCGGCAAGGGATTGTGCGTCGCGTTGATTATCGTGCAGATTCCGGGCGCTTCCGGCCTGTATCCGATTGAGATGATGCCGAAATTCTTCCGCATGGTCTACCCGTTCGTGCCATTCAGTTATTCGATTGACGCGTTCCGCGAGACGATTGCCGGCTTCTACGATGGGCATTGGCTCAAGTCGATTGGCACGCTGCTGCTGTTCGCCGTGGCCGCGTTCTTCATTGGACTTGCGCTTCGCCCGCTGCTGGTCAATCTCAACCGCCTGTTCGCCCGTCAGATCAAGGAAAGCGACATGATCATCGGCGAGGAAGTGCAGCTTCCGGAACGCGGATACAACGTGTCCCAAGCCATTCAGGTGCTTGCCGACAAGGGCGGCTACCGTGAGGCGATTGAGGAACGCGCAAGCCGTTTCGCCGAACTGTATCCGAAGCTCAAGCGTGGCGCGCTCATCGCCGGTTTCATTGTGCCGGTGATTCTGGTGCTGATCTTCTCCTTCACCAACGGCGAGAAGAGCGTGGTGCTTGCCACGTGGATTATTTGGGTGCTGCTCATCATCGGATTCCTGATGGTCATCGAATACATGCGTTTCGGCCTGCAACGCCAGGTGGAACTCGGCAGCCTCAGCGACGAAGCGATTCGCGAACAGCTGGTGGAGCGCCAAGCTGCGAGGCTGCGCCGCAAGAAGCGCGCGCAACAAATCAGGCGAGACAAGCTGATGCGCAAGACACAACGAAGAAAACACGAAACCAAACAGGCGATCGCCAACGTCGCAAGCACCAGCCAAGCCGACGCCGACGGCATCGCAACACTGGTACAGGCCATGAACGTGGCCGGCAACACCGGCACAGCAAACAACACCAATCCCAACGGTAACAGCGAAAGGAGCAACGCATGAAAAACATCTGGAAACTGTTCGTCGGCGACGTTCGACGCCTGACCAGCAACATCGTCTCCATCATCATCGTTACCGGACTGGTGGTGATTCCGGGTCTGTTCTCTTGGTTCAACATCAGCGCAAGCTGGGATCCGTTCGCCAATACCGGCAATCTGAAATTCGCCGTCGCCAACGACGATGAAGGCTACAAGTCCGGCCTCATTCCAGTGAAGATCAGCATCGGCGACCAAGTCGTCAACACCTTGCGCGCCAACGACCAGATGGACTGGACCTTCACCACCAAAAAAGAGGCCATCGACGGCACCAAATCCGGCAAATACTATGCGGCAGTGGTGATTCCAAAGGATTTCAGCACCCGCATGATGACGTTCTTCACCGCGGACGGCGACCATGCCACGCTCACCTACTACAACAACGAGAAGAAGAACGCACTCGCCCCGAAGATCACCGGCCAGGGAGCCGACACCGTGGCAGCGCAGATCAACGAAATGTTCTCCGAAACGTTGACGAGCACCGCGCTCAACATCGCCTCGCAGCTGGCCGACGAGCTTGACAAACCGGAATCGCGGGCCACGCTCACCAACTTCAGCAACAACATGGGCAATTTCGCGAACACGCTCACCGACACGTCGTCCGCGTTGACCACGTTCAGCTCGCTGACATTGAGCGCGCAGAACCTGCTCGACAGTTCCAACAACCTGCTTTCCAACGTGGGCGACAGCGCGAAGAACGCCGGCAACGAGCTCAAACAGTCGAAGAACAGCATCGACGATCTGACCGGAGCCGTCACAACCAGCACGAACGCTCTCAGCACCGCGTTGAACAGCTCGGCGAACAGCTTCGGCGCGGTCTCCACCGATATTGACAGCGTATTCAACAATGCGGGCACCCAAGCCGGCAATACGGCCACCGCCCTGCGCAATCAGGCCGCGAACGTAACTAAGCAGGCGCAAAGCTACCAGAACATCTACGACGCCCTCGACGAGCTCAGCAACAACGATCTGGTGCCGGAAGTCGCGAAAATCGCCATCAATCATCTCAAAACCAACGTGGGTGCGACCATTACGCAACTCAACGATCTAGCGAACTCACTCAACACCAGCGCCGACAATATCGACGCGAAAGTGAGCGACACCACAGCCGACCGCGAGCGCGTGAGCCAGCTTGCCCAGCAGGCGAAGGCCTCCATCGACGGCATCAAAACCGATTTCGACAGCCAACTCAAGCCGCAGCTCAACGATATTTCCGATTCGATCAGCAACACGGTCACCGCATTGAGCAGCACGGCCGCCGATCTGAAGGGCGCGTTGGGAGATCTCAACAGCACCACGAAGTCGGCAGACAAGCAGCTGACCAATATTCGCACGGTGCTTGATTCCACCGCCGAGAGCCTCACCAAGGCGGGCACCGCGCTGTCTTCGTTCAATGGCACGCTTTCCGACGCGCTGAACAGCGGCAATATGGGCACCGTCAAGGAAGTGCTCGGCAACAACACGGATTCGCTGGCGGCGGCTCTTGCGGCCCCCGTACAGGTGAAGCGCACGGCTGTGTTCCCTGTTGAGAATTTCGGCTCGCAGTTGGCGCCGTTCTACACGATTCTTCCGCTGTTCGTAGGTTCGCTGCTTATGGCTGTAACGCTGAAACCCGGCGTTTCACGCAAGAACCGTGAGGGTCTTGACAATCCGAAGCCGCATCAGCTGTTCCTCGGCCATTATGGCGTGTTCGGTGTGATCGCGCTGCTGCAGAGCACGTTCTCGCTGGGCGGCAATCTCCTGTTTCTGCATGTGCAGGCGGTGCATCCATGGCTGTTCATGCTGGCTGGCTGGACGAGCTCCTTGGTGTTCTCGTTCTTCACGTACACGATGGTGGCGAGTTTCGGCAATGTGGGCAAGGCTATTGGCGTGCTGGTGCTAGTGGCGCAGATTTCCGGCTCGAATGGCGCGTATCCGCTTGCCGTGCTACCGAAGATCATCAGCGATATCAGCCCGTTCCTGCCGGCCACACATTCGATTGTGGCGTTGCGTGCGGCCATTGCCGGTATTTACAACAACGATTACTGGCATGCGCTCGGCTCGCTGCTGCTGTTCCTGATTCCGCTGCTGCTGATTGGCTTGCTGCTGCGTATTCCGCTGGTCAAGTTCAATAAGTGGTATGTGGCGAAGGTGGAAAGCACCAAGGTGATCTCATGATTACCGGAGTGCATGAGACGGTTTCCGAAGCCGTTTCCGATGTGGTTTCCGACGCGGTCAGTGACGTGCATGAGGCGGTTCGCAAAGCGCAGAGCCGCCGCGAGCAGCTTCGTGAGCAGACCGATCATAAGATTATGAAGGCCACGCTTGCGATTGTGATTTCCGATGGCGTCGGCGCGGTGACCATCGAAGAGGTCGCTCGTCGTTCCGGCGTTGCGAAAACCACGATTTATCGCCGCTATAAGAATGCTGATGATCTGTTGCGCCGCGTGCAACTGGAAGTTGCGGGATTACCGGATTTCAGCGATGTCGAGTTGTCGAAAAACGGTTTGCTGACGATGTTGCAACGCATTCAAGGTTGTTTTTTCGACAGCGATTTTGGTTTGAAGGCCGTTGGTGTGGTGCTTTCGTCTGATAACACTTCGTTGAATGCGATTGCCGATCAAGTGCTTGTTCCTGAGGAAAAGCGTTTTTCTGAGTTTGTTGAACGCGGCATGAAGGCCGGAGTGTTCCGTAATGGATTGGATCCGCAATTCCTGTTCAGCACGATACTCGGCTCTATGCTCGCCTGTAAGGCGTTGCATGGGGACGCGAGTATTCCTTGGCCTGAGAACATGGTGGCCGTTCTGTGGCCCGTTATGGCCGTCTGAAAGGCGTTGCAGAGCAGAGCTGAACATAGTTAATCTGAAACTTAGTGAGCGCCTCCACTACGGCCTTTAGTCACTCTTGGGGTGAGGCTGTAGCCGAGGCGCTCATTGTACGTTTGCGGGCTTTTCGCCGCTACTGGCCCTACTGGATTGACGCTTCCTGACGGGCCACATCCAACGCCTTGTTGAACGCTTCCGACGTCCAGCTGGCACCGGCCACCTTGTCTACCTTGAGGTCTTTGAGCGGCTTGCCGTCCACCACGCCGTTGATGGCTTCGGCGAACGCATTCTGGTGCTTTTTGGAGATGGACGTGAATGGATGCCCGATAACCTCCACATTGGTGACGGTCTGGTCTTTGACCGTCACATGCACGTCGATAGTGTCTTCGCCCACCGGCCCGTACTGGCCGTTGATCGAGTAGGTACCGTCGGCGTAGTTGCCGGTGTCTTGCTTGTCGGATGTAGTGCTGTTCGGATCGTCGGCATGGTTTTTGACGTCCGTATCCGCAGAATCGCCGGAGTCGGTGGCATTACCGCTGTTCTTTGAATTTTCTTCCTGCGATTGCACGCTTTCGCCGGAATTTCCGGCATATTCATCGTCCATTGGCGTCGCCGTGGGTTCGCCGCATGCCGACAGCAATGCAAGGCTTGCCGCAGACAGTGCGATTACTTTGATCGCATTCGATGATTCGTTGCTCATGTTCGCTCCGTACGATTCGTCAGTGCTATGGCTTGGATTATTCGGCTGATTTCAGCTTATTCCTCGCCACCGGTTTTCGCGGCTTTGGTCGGGTCGGCGAAGCTGATGGCCGTCTCGCCATTCTGTGCGCCTTCCGTAGTGGAACCGGTGTATGCCGGCTTGCCACCCGCCTGCTCATAGGCCTTCCGTGCGGCATCATCATTCCACTTCTCGCCGACGAGCACGCCATGGTTGAGCATAATCTCGCGCTGGGCACAAGATGCGACGAGCGCATCATGGGTCACGACGATGATGGTAGTGCCCTGCTCGTGCAGCTGACGGAACAGGTCAAGCACGATTTTCTCGTTCTTCTCATCCAAATTGCCGGTCGGTTCGTCCGCAAGAATCAGTTTCGGGCAGTTGATGAGCGCACGTGCGATGCACACGCGCTGCTGTTCGCCACCGGAAAGCTGGCCGGGCAGATGGTGGGCACGCTCCTTCAAACCGACGCGTTCCAACGCTTCCAACGCCTGCTGCTCGTTGACTACGGAATGGTAGTACTGTGCCACCATCACGTTTTCCACAGCCGTCAGATGCGGTACCAGATAGAACTTCTGGAACACCAATCCGATCATGTTCTTACGCACGTCGGCAAGCTGTTTGGCGTTCAAATCCTCCAACTTGCGGCCTTCCAGCATGACGGAACCCTTTGAAGGCGTGTCCATGCAGCCAATCATGTTCATCAGCGTGGTTTTGCCGGAACCCGATGAACCGACAATCGCAAGCCATTCACCTTGCGGAACGGTCAAAGTCAAATCGTCGACGGCACGCAAATCGCCGTAAATCTTGGAAATATGATCCAATTCAAGCAACATATTCAACGTATTCTCGGAACTCATGATTATTCCTCCCTCAAAACGATGGCGGGGTCGATACGGGTTGCGCGGCGAACCGGCGGAATGGATGCGATGACGGCGATGAGCACGCTCAACAGCAGCGAAGCGACGCCCAACAGCCAGTTGAAGCCAATGGCACGCTCGAATACGGACACGCACAGCACGCGGGCCAGCAAGTAGCCGATGATAGTGCCGACCAGGCCGCCAATCAGTCCGTAGATGGCGGATTCCACATAGAATTCGATGCCGATGGCCTGCGACGATGCGCCCAACGCTTTGCGCAAGCCGATTTCGTTGCGTCGCTGAGACACGATGGAACTGATGGTGGTGCCCACGCCGACCAGCGTCAGCACGAGCACGACCAGCGACACGATCCAGAACAGGGTTTGCAGCATGGCGATGATGCGGGTGTCGGATGAGGTGATTTTGGTGACGGTCTGCGCTTTCACGCCGGTTGACGGATTCGCATTGATTGATTTGACGACGTCGTTGAGTTCGCTACCTACCGCATTGACGGAATATTCGATCACGTCTGCACCGCGTTTGGAACCGGCCAGTTTGGCCACGTCAGCATTGACTGCGTAGACGATTTCGTCTTCGCTGCCGCCCGTATCGACGATGCCTCCGACACGGAATTCGGTGCCGGTGTTCTCCATAATGTCGGACGAAACGCGGCCGTTTTCCATGGCTTGCGCTTCGGTTTGGCCAAGAGCGCCGGAATTCTGCGCATCGTCGGATGCGCGGTAGCCGATGGTCACGGTCGAACCGATGGAGACGCCGAGCGCGTCGGCCACGTCACGGCCGAGCATCACATTGCCTTCGCTGGGCCAATCGCCAGTCACATTCCAATGATGGTTGAGCGCTTTCACGTCTTTGGTCGTGATGCCGGCCAGCGTGTATGGCGCCGAGTTTATGCGCACGCTTTCATACCGGTAGGCGGCGGAACGGGCACTGTACGAGCCTTTCACCATCTGATTCAACGCTTTGGCGGTATCGGTGTCGATGCCGTTGGACTTTTCGGTTGATTCGGATGGTGTGACGATAAGATTCGCGCCATACGCACGCATTTCCTCGTTCATCTGCTGTGGAACGGCAATACACGTTGCCGCAAGGCAGAACAGCGTGGCAGCGCCCACCATGGAGGCGATCACGGCCATGACGGCTCGCGAACGGCGGCGGAACGCCGCGCCCCACAGCATGGTGAAGAACATCTTGCGATTAGTCATCTCATGCCCCTTACGGACTGTCTTGAACTCACCTGCCATGCAACACCTCCGCAGACGAACAGCACAGGGTGCCGTTCGTGACCGAGGCCGCAGCCGCGGCCGAGTTTACGGAACTCAAGTTGAAATCAGCGGCCATGCAACACCTCCGCAGGTTTGAGTCCCAGAATCGAACGGATCGACGAGAACGAGGCGATCAGCACGGTAAGCGTCAGCAGCACAAACACCAGCACAAACACCATCGGACGCATCGTAATGCCGGAAGTGAATACCACGTGTCCCACAATCTGCGCAACACAGGAACCCAACAGCGCGCCGACAATCGCGCCAACCAACGAAATCACAGCCGTCTCAGCGAGCATCAGGCGGGAAACCGCACCATCGGTGGCACCAATCGCCTTCAGCAAAGCCAATTCGGAACCGCGCTCACCAATCGAGGCGGCCATCAGATTCGCCACTGCAATAGCGGCCGCAACCAACGAAAGCACGGTCATCAGCACCATCACCGCCTGCGTTTTCTGCAGCACATCGCCCTGCAATGCGGCCACCTGACGCACCTGCTTGGCTACGGAACCGGGAATAACCTCTTCGATCTGGTAGGCGATGGACGAAGGGTACGCGGTGCAATACCACGTTTCCCACTCGTCTTGCGTGAGCGCGTTCGGATTCTTCGACGCCTTTCGCGCCAAATCATTGTCTGGCGTGGTCAGCGCTTTGACTTCGATCTTGTCAATGGAATCAGGCAGATTCGCAAGCACCTGCGCGGTGGATGACGGAATGTACATCGCGTTGTTGTCGCTATCGCCGGAATCGTAAATGCCGGTGATAGTGATCTGCTGCTTGTTGAGGCTACCGTCGGCGGTGGTTTTGTAGAGGGTTACGGTGTCTCCCGTGGCCACGCCGAGCTTGGATGCGAGCGTGGTGCCGATCAGACCTTGCGCGCTATCGTCTTTCGGCCAGGAGCCGTCAAGCTTCCACCACGAACGCATGCCGTTCATGCCCGCCACCGTGGATTCGCCGGAATCCATATGCAGGGTCTTCGCGAACCATGTGCCCACGATCGGCACGCTGGAAGCCTTGCAGGAGCTGGAATCCGCCGATGCCGCCGATTCGGACGCGCAGTTCACGTCAGCATGGATATTAAGTTCGGGGGCAAAATTCGTGATATTGAACGCCCAGAAGATGGTTTTGATCTTCGACACATCCGATTCCTTCAAAAATGTGGTCGGGTCGGATTCGGAAGTACCGGAAGCGCTGCTGTCAGCGTCACCACCCGTGTTGTACAGGTCGTTGACGACGGCATCAGCCTTGGGCTGCACGGTGATGTTGGAACCGTACGTCGACAGTTCGGCGTTCAGCTTGTCTCCAACGTCGAACACCACGCCCAACATAGCCACGCTGACCGTGGCCGACAAGCATACGGTGACCGCGATCAGCAGCCTGCGTTTAAACTGCCTGCTGAACGAGCGGAAAATCATTCGAAGAAAGAACATGACTACCTCTTTCCGCTCACTGGAAATGCGTCGACAATGCGTCGAGCGTTGAAGTTTGAATTACGATTTTGCCGGATTCAACCTGATAATCGAACGGCACAGGATTGCAGCCGCCCTTGAACCCGATAGTGGCGAGGTTGATGGCGACATCGCACTTCTTACAGATGATCTTGCCATCCTTCTCGTAATAGCCCGCGTCACCGCAGTTATCACAAGCATCAAGACCGACACCGTACGCTCCACCATTCTTCTTGATGATGATGAAACGCATCATCGTGCCGTCTTTCGCCTTGTATTGGAAGCGATGCAGATGACCGTCGTTGATTTGGCTGAATTTGATGGTGGCCACGCCGTCGCTCAGCGAATAATCCTCAGGCGGAGACAGCGTAATAACCCTCTTCGTTTGCGCCACAGCATACGTGAGCGCGAACGTGATGCCGATCATCGCAACAAGGCTCCATGCGCCGGCCGCCTTCGCACGACGACGGAACGCGATATGCGATCGCGCAATGGCCTCATTGGCGCCTTCCGGCTTGATTTTGAAGCCCATCACAATGCTGGCGACCACCGGAATGATGAACACCAACACCATGGCAATGACCATATGGCGCTGATGATTAATGCACCACACCAACGCCAGGAACGCTTCCGTAGGGAAATGAACGATGCGCATGGACTGCAGAATCTGCGCAAGATCAGTGAAATGCGAAACAAACAGCAGCGCAATCAGCAGCAGCACGGCCGTAGTGAACGACCAACGAATCGCAGTGGAACGCATCGTACGGAAAATCAACGCCGCAACAATCGCAGTGACCGCACCCAATACGAAACCAAGCGCACGAAGCAGCATATCCGAAGTGAAGATCGGATCTCCCGGCTCCACGAAAATCGTCAAACGCAAAACTACATCAGGCAACGCACGGAAGGTGGTGGCGGCAATCGCAAGAGCGCCAATCGCATTCGCAATATCAAGCAACGCGCGATGATCATGCCAATTCATAGTGATGCGACGCGCGAACAGCACAACAACGAACACTGCGACATCGAAAATCACACAACACCACAACGTGGGGTAATTGACGAACGTACGCTGATTGATCACCGCGGCCGCACGCAACGCGGCGAACACAATGGCACCCGCGAATCCGATAATGAAGCCCGCAAGACGCCAGTACGCGCTCAACGGCTTGTCACGCCCCTCACCGACCGTGAGCATCACGTTCAGTGCCATAATTAGCAAAGCCGGTGCCAGCGTTCCCTGCAACACCGTGACGTACTGCGTCAGCATCTCACACCTTTCGTCGTATATCCCTGTCAAAGCCTAGTGAATTCAGCGCGCAAAAGGAACCCCCTTACCAAGATTCCCAAAAAAGCGTGTTATCTCCCAAACGCGCATCCCCTAAAACGCAAGAGAGCGGTTGCTTGGATGGTTGTTCGCCCGTAGACTCGGCCAAACGGCCTTAAGTACGTCGAACGACTATCCAAGTAACCGCGAACGCCGTGCCCATATTCGCGCTACTTGCATACGTTTCGCGATATGTGAACGGCGTTGATCACGAGTTGAATCTCAACATGAATTCAGGCTTATATCCAAACCGTTTCGCTTGGCATGTGCCGGAATTCACGTTCCAGATCACCACTCCTGTGGGGTGTAGTTCCACTCCGGGAAAGTGACCTCGAGCGGCTCGGTCCAGAAGCGGCCCTTAACGCCGGTCTCCGGATCAACGTGCAGCATCCAACCTTTCTTCTCCGGGGATTCGATCTTCAGCACGAGCTTGTAGGAACCCGCCTTGTCGAGCTTGACGTTGGCACCGTAATGCGGGCCATCAGAGGCGTTCATCTGCATGAAGGTGCCGGAGCCTACGGACTCGTTGGACGTCTTGTCGATGATGTCGTAGTTCACGGTGAGGTCCGGCACGAAATCGCCCTTGCCGTAGCCGAGCTCAGTGCCCTTCTTGTTGGCGTGGATGTCGGCTTCGAGGTGGAAGCTCGCGTCGGCGGCCTTCAGGCCCATGCCGGACGGTTCCATGTCGATCGGCTGGAAGTACACGGCGTTGACGGTCAGCGGGCCGACTTCCTGGTCGGAATGGTTCTCATCGACCTGGATCTCCTCGAAGCCCGCGCCGGAATCGCTGGAGCTGGAGTCGTCGGCGCCCTTGGTCTCCGACGTGGAGGTGCTGGACTTGCCGCTGGATGCGGCATTGTCGGAATTGCCGCATGCGGACAGGGAGAAGGCCATGGAGCCTGCCAACAGGATGCCGAGCAGGGCGGCGATCTTCTTATTCTTCATTGTGTTCTCTTCCTTTTCTTTGGTTCCTTGAGGAACGTTGGAAACTTATGGAAATCTCTAAATCTTTACTTGTGATTATTGATTGGCGCTTACTTAGCCTGTTCCGCCTGCGCGGCCAACTTCATCCTGTGTTTCTTGATGAAGCCGACCACGAACAGCACAACCACCGCAATCGCGGCAATCACCTGCGCCGTAATCGTTTCGACGTACGGATACAAGCCGATCCAATCGTTAGTTGGCACAGTGCTCAAGTAGGTGCCTTCAATAAGATCACCCTCGATGAGCGCGTGGATGCCGCCACCCGCGAAAATGACAACCAATGCGGCCATCAAAATCGAAGTTACGAGGAAGAACGGGCCGATCGGAATCTTCACCGAAGTAAATCGCAGAATCAGGAAGATGACGATCAGCACCGCGGCGGCGGCCAGACCGCCAACCCACATGCCGTGCGCATCCTGGCTCATGGAGTAGATGGACTCGTAGAAGATCACCGTTTCGGCGCCCTCACGGAACACGGCGAGGAAGCTCAGCATGGCAAGCGAGGTGATCATGCCCAAGCCCAGTCTCTGACCGGATTCGACCTTGCTTTGCGCGCCGGCCACAGCCGCTTCGGTCTTATTCCTGATGTAGTTGTTCCACGCTTCCACGGAGCTCTTGTTGAGCATCCAGTTACTGGTCCACAGCAGCATGAGAGTGGCGATAAGCGCGCACACGCCTTCGGAAATCTCCTGAATCGGGCCGGAACCGCCGAACAGGAACGTAAAGAGTACGGCGACCAAACCGGAACCGGCCAAACCTGCGACCACGCCAAGGTAGATCCACCTAGTGAAACGCTCGTTGCCGGACTTCACCAGGTAGGCGATCACTGCGGCCACCACCAGCAGCGCTTCGAGGCCCTCACGGATCAGAATGAGGAACGCCTGGCCGGCGGAGCTGGTGACGAGCTTGGTGAAGCCGTTGACATTGCCGGACGCGCCACCGTCAAGGGTGGCCGCGTCTTCCACGAGCCAGCTCTTCAAATCGTCGACATGCTGCTTGATTTCCTTGTCGGAACCGCCGTCGCGCATGGTCTTACGAGTCATCTTGAACTGGTATTCGACCTGCGAAACACGATCGCCGGAAATCACGTTCATCACGTTCTTTTCGAAGCCGAGTTTCTCGTAGTACTGGTAGTAGGCGTTGTTGACCAGCGTGGAGCCTTCGTCGCCCTTGCCGGAAGCGGCGGCTTCGTACGCCTGATCGAGAATGACGGTCATTTCGCCGGCAACGTCACTCCACGTGCGGTCGCCTTTGCCTTTGGAAGAATTCTTCTTGGCCGCGTCGAGCTTCTTGCGCTCTTCCGCGGTTTGCGCGGCACGCTGCTTCGCGTATTCCTTAGGATTGGCGAGGTCTGCGTTCGTGTCGAGCGTTTGCGCGGTTGCGTTGATTTCGGCGGTCAGCGCGTCGATTTTGGCTGCAATGGCGTCGCCTTGGTCCTGCTGGTAGGCAAGACCTTCAAGATCGGTGAATTGCTGCAGCAGTTCCTTCTGCTTGTCAGCACTGATTGTGTCATTGACGACCTTCGAAAAATTGGACGCGTCGTAGCCAATCCAATGCGCGGTCTGAAAATCAGTGCCAGCCTGACCGTAATTGCCGTCATTGTAGTCTTTTTCGGCGGTCGCAAGCTGGTCTTCGATGTTCTTCGCAGCGGCAGCCCAGGAATCAAAATTCGTTTGACTGTCATCGGCGGCGATTGCCGACTGCGGGACCACGGTAGTCGCGAAAAGCGTGGCGAGCGCAATCATCAGCGCGGCGACGAGCGTGACGAGACGGCCGGAAGCCGAGACTCGCGGATCGCACGGATCGTAGGAACCGGTTGCGTGGCGCTGCGCAACGCGAGATGACATGTTCCGAACCTTCCTTCTCAAAACTTCTCAGTGTGCGATGTGCGCACCGAAAGCTAAGATAAAACGAAAGTTTTTTAAAGAACAGTCTTGATTTTTAATTTGTTCTGATGTATTGAGTATGGAGAATCGGCGGAATTCCGCCATTCCTGTTTTTGCCATCTTCGGCGTGTCATCTCACATAGTGGCACACTCGCAGCATGCTTGTTGAATTCGACGCGCCGGAATCCGCCACCTCCGGCAAAGCCTGTTGCATCCACCGCCATCTGTATGGGACCAGTAGAAACGGAGCGTCATACGATAATCGAGATACGCTATATGTGGCAGATTTCTGGTCTCACGAAAAACAATATGCGCTATATGTGGCACTTACCCTCACCCAACCATACCCAAGGGGGTGCAAATGACACCCTCCAAAACCGGTTGCCCAAGGAAATCTGCCACATATAGCGCAGATCACTTTTTCAAGACCGGAAAAACTGCCACATATAGCGCAAATCAAACAGGTCAACAGGCATCCCACCTCTACAAGGGGCCGCCACCCATAAGCGAGATACACGCGTCAGACGTTCCGCAGCCAAGCACCAGCATCGACGAAACGGGCGCATCAGGCCTCACTCTCAACGAATGAACGCGCTAGCATCAGGATTATGGATGCTTCCGTTTCGCTTGTGCAGCGCATGCCCTACACCACCGCGTTCCCCAAGGCGCTCGGCACCGGTTTGCTGGTTTCGACCGCCCGCCCGGTTTCCACGGATCTGCGTGCCAAAATGGAACGACTCATCGACGGATACGAGCATGTGCTTTCGCGATTCCGCGCCGATTCGCTGGTTACGCGCATCGGAAACGCGGAACATGGCGGGCATTTCGATTTTCCCAATTGGGCCGGCCCACTGTTTGATTTGTACGACACACTATACGACGTCACACGCGGCGCGATCGACCCGTGCGTGGGTGAGGATCTGATTCGTCTCGGTTACGATCCCATGCTGAGCTTCACCGTCGCAACCGACGCCGTCGAGCGCTTGGGCGCTTTGCGCGGACGCCCTGTATGGGGGCACGACGTAGTACGTTCAGATGGTACGACGTTGGTCACGCATGGCTCGGTTCATTTGGATTTCGGCGCGTGTGGCAAAGGCTATCTGGTTGATTTGTTGGGGGGTTTACTCGGCTCCTTCCCGGAATTTGTGATTGATGCTGGAGGCGACCTGCTGGTACACACGTCCAGCCCGATTCGTGTGGCGCTTGAGGATCCGGACGATTCGTCCCGTGCGGTGGGTGTGGCAGAGATTTGCGATGGCGCGTTTTGCGCAAGCGCGCCCAGTCGCCGCCATTGGGAGGTGGCGGTTGGAGAACGGACACATCTGGCTATTCATCATCTGCTCAACGCTGTCGACGGCCTGCCCGCGCAGCAGATGGAAGCCACATGGACGGTTGTGCGCGTGGACCCGTCATCGTCGCGCCCACAACCGCAAGTTTCAGCCCAGACCGTCCAGCGCTCCAGTCTGGCGACCGGTACGGATTCCACAAACGTCGATTCTGGTTCCTCCGCCGCTTTCACTGATTTCTCTACCGCGTTGGCGGATGGCTTGGCTACCGCGTTGTTTGTTGCTGATCCGAACGGGCTAAGTCGCGTCTTCGCTTTCGATTGCGCCGTTTTGGACGCCGACCGTCACGCCACCATCAGCGCCGGCTTTCCCGGTCATTTCTTCTGACCACCGCGCAAACCACCGTCCGGCCAGCGATGCCTGTCTTCTGGTCGATTGCGCCCATCGCGCTGCCCATACGCATTCGCGCACTTTCACCGACACAATACCGTTCACCCAACACAAGCGCCAAACACGCGGATTACCCCCGGTAGAGTCCGGTTAGGTTCTGCGTGTCTGGCATAAGGATGGTTCCAAAGCCTTCACGGTTTTGGAGCCAAGACCCATTCAGTCAGCAGCTTCGTCTGCCCACGGAACGAGAACTCACGGAATGAGGTTTCCGGCGGCCACGTACAAGTCCCACCAGTCCTGCTTGTCGAGGTCGATGTCCGCGCCGTCGAGCATCTCGCCCAGACGGGTGGGGTTCATAGAACCGAGCACGATCTGGATCTTGGCCGGATGTCTGAGCACCCATGCGGTGGCGATGGCGTTGGCGCTCACGCCGTACTTGGCGGCCTTCTCATCCAGTGCCTTGTTGAGTTCCGGGAAGTGTTCGTTGCCCACAAACGGGCCGTATTCCGTGCCGGACTGGAACGGGCTCCACGCCTGAATGGTCATGTGGCGCAGTCGCGAATACGACAGCAGTCCGTCGGAATGGTTTTCCACAACCATGCCTTCGGCGCCGGAATTGGTCATCAGCTCGTCGCTGACCATCTGCGCGTGCATCAGACCGAACTGCAGCTGGTTGGCCTCAAGCCTCATGGCAGGGTCGCTGCCGAGCCAGGACTGCAGCAGCTCCGCCTGCCACGGGTTCACGTTGCTCACGCCGAAATGGCGCACTTTACCGGCTTCGTGCAGGGTGGTGAATGCTTCAACGATTTCCTCGGCCTCCATCAGCGTGTCCGGCCTGTGCAGCAACGCGAAGTCCACGTAGTCGGTGCCGAGCGCTTCCAGCTCTTCGTCCAGCCGCGTGATGAGGTGCTTCACGGAGAAGTCGTAACGGGTTGCGTGCACGTTGTTTGGATCATTGAAATCGATGTTGATGCCGAACTTCGTCTGCAGGAAGATGTCCTCTCGCTTAAGGCCTGCATCCTGCCATGCGCGGCCAAGCACACGCGAGCTGGCATGGTCGCGATTGACGTTGAACCCGTAGATGTCCGCAGTGTCGAAGAAGTTGACGCCGTGGTCGGCGGCCGTACGCACGACTTTTGCCGCCGCGTCCGGTTCCAGCGCGTCCATGCGCATTACGCCGAGCGCCACTTGCGATGCGGCTACCGCGGATTTGCCGATTTCGATTTCTTTCATGATTGCCCCATTTTCCTACGCGATTTTCCAGTGCGTCAAACGATTGACGTACGTATTACCAGAATACCTTTCGAAACGATTTGAACACGCATGGCCTCGCGCAGATGCACCGCAAAAACAAACACGCCAAACATGCGGATCGTCCCGTAAGATTCGGGCGGATGCCGCTTGTTTGTCGTGTTGGGTGAGATTTTCCGGCGATTGAGGGCGCATTCGGCAAATCAACGTCAGCCGATCAGTCCTCCGCTCAGTCGATCAGCGTGAACTGGCTGTTATAGATGTCGGCGTAGAAGCCGTTTCTAGCGAGCAGTTCCTCGTGGGTGCCGCGTTCCACAATGTCGCCGCCGTTCATCACCAAAATCATGTCGGCGTCGCGGATGGTGGACAGTCGGTGCGCGATCACGAAGCTCGTGCGTCCCACCGTCAGTGCGTCCATGGCCTTCTGAATCAACTCCTCAGTACGGGTATCCACAGAGGACGTGGCCTCATCTAGAATCAGAATCGGCGCGTCCTCAACCATGGCGCGGGCAATTGTCAGCAGCTGCTTCTGACCTTGCGAAAGCGACGCCTTGTCGTCGAGCACAGTGTCGTAGCCATTCGGCAGAGACATGATGTAGCGGTGCAGACCGACGGCTTTGCAGGCGGCTACAATCTGCTCGTCAGTGACGCCCGGCTTCGAGTATGCGATGTTTTCACGCACCGTTCCACGGAACACCCACGTGTCCTGCAATACCATCGAGAACTGGTCGTGCACATTCCAGCGCGGAACTGACTTGGTGTCGACGCCGTCGATCGAAATCGTGCCGCCGGAAATCTCGTAGAACCGCATCAGCAGATTGACCATCGTGGTCTTACCGGCACCGGTCGGGCCGACGATGGCCACCTTCTGGCCGGCCTTCACCGACGCGGAGAAGTCGTGGATGATCGTCTTGTCCGGGTCGTAGCCGAACCGCACGTGACTGAATTCCACATCGCCACGCACCGGCTGCGGCTTGCCATCCACACCGACACCCAGCAGTGCTTTCTTGCTGGTCTCGTCGGCCAGTTCCGGCTCTTCCAGGAAGCCGAAGACACGCTCGGAGGCGGCAGCGCAGCGCTGCAGGTTCTGGAACGCCTGCGCGAACTGGGCAAGCGGTTGCGTAAACAGGCGAATGTACATCATGAACGCCACGATCACGCCGAATTCGATCTTGCCGTCCATGGCCAGCACCGCGCCGACCACGCACACGACCACGTAACCGAAGTTGCCGATGAAGTTCATGAGCGGCATCATCAGGCCGGAGAGGAACTGGCTCTTCCAGCCGGAGACGTACAGATCATCGTTGTATTTCTCGAACTGTTCGATGGAGTCCTCTTCGCCGCAGTATGCCTTGACCACGGTGTGGCCGGTGTACATTTCCTCAACGTGCCCGTTCACATCTCCCAACGCGATCTGCTGTCGGGTGAAGTACTTCTGCGAGGCGACCATGATCACGCCCATGACCACCAGGCCAAGCAACGCGGAACCGATGGCGCACAGCGTCATGATCACGTTGTTGTAGAACATCATGATGAGCGCGCCGACGAACAGCGTGATTGAAGTGATCAGCGAGCCGACCGACTGGCCGAGCGTCTGGCCGATCGCGTCCACATCGTTGGTGATGCGGCTGAGCACATCGCCGTAGCTGACCTTGTCGAAATATTTGAGCGGCAGGCGATTAATCTTCTTGCTGATCGCCTCACGCAGCTCCTGCGCGGTGCGCTGCGTAACGTTGGCCATCAACCAGCTCTGCAGGTAGCTCAGCAGCGCGTACCCAACATACAGCGCGACAAGCAGCCATGCGATGCGCGAGACAGCATCCATATCGATCGAGTTCATGACCGGCCTGCCATGCACCATGGCCGGCAGCCCCTTCGTGATCTCGTTGGTCATGTCTTTGAGCTTGTCCGGTCCGACAATCTGGCAGATCGTGCCGGCTGCACCCAGAATCAGGGCGAAAATCATCACAGGAATGTAGTGACGGCAGAATTTCGCCAGTTTGCTCATCACACCACCGAAATCCTTCGGCTTTTCCACGGGTCCGCGAGAGCGTCCCATTGGTCCTCTTGCCATGTTGGTCCTCCCCTTCAGCGATTCAACTCGTCTTCGCTCAACTGCGATTCGGCGATCTGCCGGTATACTTCGCAGTTGTCGAGCAGTTCGTGGTGCGTGCCTTGACCAACGACTTTGCCGTCGTCGAGCACGATGATGCGGTCGGCGTTCATAATGGTGCCGATGCGCTGCGCGACGATGAGTTTCGTGGAATCCTTCGCTTCCCGTTCGAGCGCGTCGCGTACGGCGCGATCGGTCTTGAAATCAAGCGCGGAGAAGGAGTCGTCGAAAATCAGGATTTCCGGATGGCGGTAGACGGCGCGTGCGATCGACAGGCGCTGTTTCTGCCCGCCCGACACGTTGGAGCCGCCCTGCGAAATGCTGGAATCGTATTTCTTGTCCTTCTTGTCGATGAATTCCGTGGCCTGCGCGACTTCGCATGCCGTCTTCACGTCGGCATCGTTGCGTTCCGTATCTCCGTAGGCGACGTTGCCGGCGATCGTGCCCTTGAACAGGAACGACTGCTGCGGCACATAGCCGATCTTGTCACGCAACGCCTTGAGCGTGTAGTCGCGCACGTTGACGCCGTCGACGAGCACCTCGCCTTGCGTCGCGTCATAGAAGCGCGGCACGAGGTTGATGAGAGACGATTTTCCGGAGCCGGTCGAGCCGATGAATGCGACCGTTTCGCCCTTCTTGGCTGTGAAATTGACGCCTTCCAACATGGCTTGACGCGAATCGGGGTAGGCGAAGCTCACGTTGCGGAATTCGATTTCGCCTTCCACGCCAGGCTTGCCGGCGGTCTTCACACCGTCGGCGACCATCGGATCGGTGTCGATGACTTCGAGCACGCGCTGCGCGGACACGTCGGCGCGCGGCCAAAGCACGAACACCATGCTCAGCAGCAGGAAGCTCATGATCACCTGGATGGAGTAGCTGGAGAACACCACCATGTTGGAGAAGGTGGTGAGCTTGTCGAGCGCTTCGGCGGCGTCGATGAGGTAGGCGCCGATCCAGTAGACGGCCAGCATCAGACCGTTCATGACGGTGTTCATCAACGGCATCATGATGGCCATGGAACGGTTGGTGAACAGCTGGGTCTCGGTAAGTTCCTTGTTGGCCTCGGTGAACTTGTCTTCCTGGTACTCCTCGGCGTTGTATGCGCGCACCACGCGCAGGCCGGTGAGGTTCTCGCGCGCCACGAGGTTGATATTGTCGGTCAGGCGCTGCATGGCCTTGAACTTCGGCATGACAAAGCTCATGATCACGCTGATCACCGCCAACAGCACGGCTACTGCGATGCCGGTGGCGAACGTCCATTCAAGGCCTTTGTTCGCGATTTTGCACACGGCCCACACGGCCATGATCGGCGCTTTGATCAGCATCATCAGACCCATGGTCACGAACATCTGGATCTGCGTGATGTCGTTCGTGGAGCGGGTGATGAGCGATGCGGTGGAGAAACGGTTCATTTCCGCCGGTCCGAAGCTTTCCACCTTCTTGAATTCGAGCGAGCGCAGACGTTGGCTGAACGACGCGCCGACGCGCGCGGCGATGAAGCCGGTGACGACCGCGCACGCCACCGATCCGAGCGAGACGAGCAGCATTTTGCCGCCCGCTATCCAGATATCACTCATTTCACTGCCCGGCGTTTCCACGAGCTGTGTGATGTCAGCCATGTAATCCGGTAGCGTCAGATCGAACCAGATCTGACCGACGATGCTGACCAGTGCAATGAGCATCTGGACTATCTCCGCTTTGGAGAGGTATCGCACAATGCGAAGCATGCTTGGTTCCTTCTCTTACGTTTTGTTGGCTTGGTTAATTCGGTTAGCTGATTTGCGATTATCGAATCGCAATTGTTTACACTGTAAATTTCTTGCAGTGTGAAGTATTATGCAACTTCCTGTGTGTTTTCTGAGAATGCCTTGGCGACCTCTTCTGGGGTCGGACGCGGCTTGCCGGGCATGCACAGCGACATGTACGTGGTGAATTCCTCGGTAAGCTCAACGAATTCGCGCGCGCGGCGCTCCCCCATTTGCGAGAAGATCCAGCAGATCGCCTCACGCATGCTTTCGCGCTGACGTTCGGCGCGTTCCCTGCCGGCTTCGGTAAGGTCCACGTGCACCACACGGCGATCGTCAGGGTCGGATTCGCGCGTGATCTGGCCTTTTTTCTCCAGTGCGGACAACAGTGCGGACACGCGTCCGGTGGTGGTTTTCATCGAAGCGGCGAGTTGCGATGGCGTCAGCGGACCCTTCCTATACAGTTCCTGCACCGCAAAGGGTTCACCCTTCGCGCCTTTCACCATCTCCTGCTGCATGCGCGAGCGTTTATCCCATGTGCTGGTCGCCAATTCGTGGAATAGTTCCTCTTCAAAACCCACGCGGCACCTCCTTACGTTGCAATCGTCATCATAATATCTTACAGTGTAAACAATTTATATCGTAAGTTATTTTCGGACGATCTGCGGTGCGCAGAAGACTGAGATGGTACGAAAGCCGCGGAAATTACGAAAGAGACGAAAATGGCCGCGGCCCGAATCGCAATTATTGTGCGGAATCGGGCGCGGCCAACCGTACGGACTGCTTGAAACTCAGCCGCGACGGGCGTCGACTGACGCGTTCAGCATCGCCAGTTCGTCCGGTGTAAGCGTCAATTCGGTGGCGGCGAAGGAATCGTTGATCTCCTGAGGATTGCGGGCGCTAGGAATGGTGAACAGACGTTCGTAACGAGTCAATTCCCATGCCAGCACCACGCGCTGGTAGGAGCAGCCATGATTGCCTGCGACTTCACGGAACGGGTCGTACGCGCGCTGGTCGAACGCGTCAAGAAAGCCGCCGAGCGGACTCCAGCAAACGAATGCAAGCCCCAACTCCTTGCAGTGCTCCATCGTACGCTCAGGATCAGGGTGCGATGGCGAGAATTGGTTCTGTACGGCGATCAATCCGTTGCCGATAATGCTGCGCGCAAGATCGATCTGCTCGTTATTCACACGGGAGATGCCCGCATATTTGATCACGCCTTCGTCGAGCAGCTGTTTCAACGCGCCGCATTGGTCTTCGTAAGGAACCGCGGGATCGGGGCCGTGCGAATACAACAGGTCGAGCGTATCGACGCCCAAGTGCAGCGCGGATTCCTTGGCGTCACGAATCATGGTTTCGGGGCGCGAATCCGCCATCCACCCGTATTGGCTGCCCGCCGCCTGCAAATGCTGGCGTTCCTCGCCAGGCCGACGGCTGTATCCCTTAGAATCCCGCCCCTGAGTGTCCGATTCTGGTGAATCGGACATCTGTACCCCAAATCCGGCACTCTGTTTGTCCGATTCTCCAGAATCGGACACAGGAACAACAAAAGCGGAGACCTCCATGGTGCGTCGATAGCCAGTTTTCGTGGCGACCAGCACTTCATCTCGGGGGCCATTCCACGAAGCGAGCGCATCACGCACCAACTTTTCGCCGTACCCCAAATCTTTCGCAGTCCCGGTGCCGGGCTCGCTCGGCAGATAATACGACCAAGCCGTATCCAAATAGCGAACGCCCGCGTCCAAACCGGCGTGAATCGTACGAATCGCAGTATCGCGATCCGGACGCCCCTCAATCGCCAAAGCCATCGTTCCCATGCCGAGCCGAGGAATCGTAAATCCTGCCAACTCACCGTTCATCATCATCTTCCCCTTCCTTGCAAGCACGCAGCCGATTCGCACATGTTCACATCAAGACTAACCCAACGTGAACCGGCGCAAGCTTGTCGGGCGCGTGCGCGAAGATGAAGGCACAACCGAACGGGAGCCGAAAGGCTGAGAGGGAGCTCATAAAGCTTCGACCGAGGACTTGATGCGGGTAATGCCGCCGTAAGGAGACGGGTTGTTCGCGCCGCAAGGCGTATCTCATCTTCCGTTCGCGATAACCGAATATCGCGTGATTAGGGTCACGGAGGGGCGCACCACCTCATAGGGTACGGTTCCTTCGGCGACCCTTTTTTCGTACCAGCACTGAGTGTCCGATTCTGCAGAATCGGACATTTAAAGACCAACAATGAACCTCCGGATGTCCGATTCACCAGAAACGGACATTTGGAGTGCAGGAAGCATGTGTCACGACAGACACAGAAGGGAACCGCAATGATCATCAACGGTAAGGAAGAGAACATCGCCACGCCGATCACCGTGGCCGAACTGATCGAAAGCAAGGGCCTGCGCGCCGACCGCGTGGCTGTCGAGCTCAATGGTGAGATCGTGCCTCGCACCCAGCGTGCGCAGACGCAGCTCAAGGGCACCGATACGTTGGAAATCGTCACGTTCGTGCAGGGCGGCTGAACCACTTTCAAAATTTCTTGCGATTACGACCGGCACAATGCACGCGTAACAATCGCAAGAACATACAAAACACAACCAACCCGGCAAAAACAACGCACGAACGGAAAACGAGAATACGAGAATACGAGAACAACCATGACTTTTGAACCATCCGCATCGCAGGCGCAGATCGACGCCCGCCAGCACGCTTTCGACAACCAGCCCGACCCGACCACGCTCGTCAGCCGCGAAGAAATCCGTGCGGCCCTGCTCGACCGTCATACCGCAGCCACGCAAGACAAGCTCGACGCGGCGCACGTGGCCATTTGCGGCTGCGGCGGCCTCGGATCGACCATTGCGGTGGCGTTGACCCGCATTGGCGTCGGTCACCTGCATTTGATTGATTTTGATCGCGTGGATATGACGAATCTGAATCGTCAGCAGTATTTTTTGAAGGATCTTGGGCAGTACAAGACGGAAGCATTGCGCAGTAACTTGCGTCAGATCAATCCTTTTATCGATATCACCATTGATACCGTGAAAGTGACCGACGAGAACGTGCCGACGCTGTTCGACAATGAAAATATTATTTGCGAAGCGTTCGACGTGCCGGAAAACAAGACGATGCTGGTGAATGCCGTGCTTGAGAATCTGCCGAACAAGAAGCTGGTGAGCGCTTCTGGAATGGCGGGATTCCGCAGTTCCAATTTGGTGAATACTCGTCGCGTTTCGAAGAATTTCTACTTCTGCGGCGACGGCGAAACCGCTCCGGTGCCAGGCGCTGGTCTGATGGCACCGCGCGTGGGTGTGGTCGCCTGCCACGAAGCCAATATGATCACTCGCTTGATTCTCGGCGAAGAAGACGCCTGACAGCGAAACGCACCCACAAACGCAAGTTGCAATCGCAAATCGTAACGAATGACACGACACTAATCGCATAGTAAGGATTAACCATGAGCACCGAAAACACGATCACCACCGCGGAAAAAGACTTCGCAGCGGCACCGAATGCCACGCTCGACGAGCTGGTCGGCACCACCACGAACACCGCACTGCTGCCGGAACCGGATGCGCACGCGTATGACGAAATCGCCACCGGTGACGCCGATCCGTTGATCCTCGGCGGACACAAGTTCACGAGCCGTTTCATTCTCGGTTCCGGCCGCTACGATCTGAACCTCATCAAGGCGACCATTGAGAACGCGGGTACGCAAATCGTCACCATGGCGTTGCGCCGCTGCCGTACCACCGAAAACAATCTGCTCGACTACATTCCGAAGGGCATCACCATGCTGCCGAACACGTCCGGCGCACGCAATGCCGAGGAAGCGGTGCGCATTGCACGTCTCGCCCGCGAAGTGTGCCAGACGGACTTCGTGAAGGTGGAAATCGAACATGAGGCCAAGTATCTGCTGCCTGACAATGAGGAAACCATCAAAGCCACGAAACAGCTGGCAAAAGAAGGCTTCGTGGTCATGCCGTACATGTTCCCCGATCCGATTGCGGCGAAGCGTCTTGAAGACGCTGGTGCGGCTTGCGTAATGCCGCTTGGCGCGATGATCGGCTCGAATAAGGGTCTGCGTGCACGCGATTTCATTGAAGTGATTATTAAGAATTCCAATGTTCCGGTGATTATCGACGCTGGTATTGGCCGTCCGAGCCAGGCTGCGGAAGCCATGGAAATGGGCGCGGACGCGGTGATGGCATATACCGCCATCGCTTCCGCCGGCAATATTCCGCTGATGGCACGCGCGTTCAAGAAGGCGATCGAAGCTGGTCGTGAAGCGTATTTGTCTGGCTTGGGCAAGGTTACGGAAGATCATGCCGTGCCGTCCAGCCCGACGAACGAGGCCGACTACATCGGCTGATTTGCACTGAATCCCATAATTGGGATTCACGCAAAGACCATACTGAAAAGGGGCGTTTGCCGAACGTACGTGATGCACTCACGTTCGGCAAACGCCCCTTACTTGTATCCCTGCGTTATCTGCAAACGCTACTGCTGCAAAGCTTCCTTAAGATCGCGATTCTGGAATCGTTCGTGCAGCAGGCAATATCCGCCGAACGCAACCAGCCAAATCAGACCGGCGATCGCAGAACCAATCGTGTCCGTCGACAGGAACAATGTGACATACACGAGCACAAAGAACGCGATCGCAATCCAATCAAACACCTGCCAAGCGGGCATGACGAAACCGTCTGGCAGAAAATCGCTGCTCTGACGATACTTGTGGTGGGCGAGCATCGTCAGCACGTAAATAAAAATCACCACAGCGCTGGCGGCCGAAGCGAACAGCACGAACGCGCCGGAAATGCCTGGAATCGCGTTGATGATCGGGGAGAACAGAATCATGCAACCCGAAGCGACAATCGCCTTCGCAGGCACCTTGTGATCGGAAACTTCAGCCAAACGAGCCATCGCAGGCGACTCAGAATCCGAAGCGAGCTGATACAAGTGGCGACCGGCCGAATAAATCAGCGAATTCAACGCCGACGCGGCAGCCGTAATCACCACGAAGAACACCAGTGCGGCAGCCCAATCAAGACCCGCATATTTGAATACCATGATGAACGGCGAACCGAACGAGCCGTCGGAATTCTCGTGGAAATTACGCCACGGCACAATAGCCATGATCGCGATCAGCGCGCCCACGTAGAAGATCAGAATACGCATGATCAGCTCGTTCACGGCCTTCGGCAGCACCTCGCGCGGATTCTGCGTTTCCGACACCGTGACACCCACGAATTCAATGAGCTGGTAGGCGAAGAACACCATTTGGAAGCTCATGAAGAAGTTCATCCAGCCGTTCGGCGCGAGCTGGAAGCCGTCGGTGATGTTCGTGAGGCTCACCGTGGCGCCCGACACTGTGCCGTCCACGCCCTCGATATGCGTGGCGGGGTAGCTGAAGCCGATGATTAGCATCACGATGGCGGTGACAATCAGGCCGACGATCAGCGTGATCTTGACCATGGAGAACCAGAATTCCGCCTCGCCGAACACTTTCACCGCAATCAGATTGATGCCAGTGAGCGCCACGAGGAAGCACAGTTCGATCAGCCACTTCCACGAGTTCAGGTTTATGCCGAATGTGCCGAAAAACGTTACGAAATACGTGCTTACGGCGGTGATTTCGGTCATGCCGGTCAGAATGAGCACGATCCAATATGTCCAGCCGGCGAACTTGCCCCACCCGCGGCCGAGATAGCGCGTGATGAAATTGATAAACGTGTGCTGGCTGGGGTCGCTGTACATCATTTCGCCGATGGCACGCATCAGCAGGAACATGATCAGGCCGACGCCGATGTACACGAAAATGATGCTCGGGCCGGTCAGCGCAATCGACTTGCCGGAGCCTAGGAACAGGCCGGTGCCGATGGTGCCGCCGATAGCGATGAACTGGACGTGGCGGTTTTTCAGGCCTCGCTCCATTTCATTGCTTTGGTCGAGGCTTTCGACGGATTTGATGTGCGCGGTTTCCGTCGCGTCGGACGTGCTTGTACCGGTTTTTTCGGTTTTCGTATTCCCAAAAATCATAATGTTCACACCCTACCGCGGGAGCCGCACAATCTCCGCCATTGTTCGCACCGCGAAACACACCCATATGCCTTATATGTGGCAGATTCGCATCTTTTCCAAAACTGATTTTCACTATATGTGGCAGACCATCCTGAATGCAAGGTAGTTAGAGGGGATAAATCATACCCTCTAACCTCTTTTTTCCGCGGGACTCTGCCACATATAGCGCAAATCACATTTGCCGCATGCCAGATGGGGGGCATTCTATGCAAATCGCGGGGTAGCCTGCCCGAAAGACCCACATGTCAATCAAGCAGACAAATGGTTTTAGTTGTCAACAGTCGAGGACGGGATCGCCTTATCGAGCTTGTCGAGCAAGGAAGCGTTGGCGCGTTCCAGCTCGTCGATACGCCTGGCCTGCTGCTTGATGATGACAAGCGCCGTCTCGCTGTCAAGACCGTTGTCCGCACTGAGAGGTGCAGGCGGCACGGCGATGGCAGCCGCACCGGATGGAACGGGCACGTCAGCGGATATACATCCCCTACCCGACACGTTCGCCCCGTCCAGCGGATGCGGAGCATTTCCAATATTTGCCTTATCGGGATTGACGATTCCTGCGATGTCGTCGAGTTTCTCCTTGCGCGTCACCGCATGAACATACAGGTTGACGAGTTCCGTAATGATTTCGCCGTTACTCATGTTACTGCTACCATTCACGGATTTGAGGACGGCAGCTTTCCAACGCGCCACACTTCGTTCTATACGCTTGTACCCAATCAGTTCCGGTGGCAATCCCGCCTCACGGAAGATTTTGGTCGGAGATTCCCCCGCAAGATATCGGATGGTGCACACCTGCTTGAAAGCGTCGGAATAGGTGATACGATTACGCGTCACATTCGCCACCGCCGGTAATCCCCGCAACAACTGAATCTCCTCGTCGCTGAATACTCCGCCGCCACGCACGGCAATACCTCCCCCGTCCTGTGTCTCCATTGCCCGCTTCTCGTGATATGCTTTGTGATTCTATGGCCCGCTTGCCGTACGATGCCCTCGTTTTTCTCCTCTCTTCGGAGACCGTCTGCGGCCGCCTTGCGCCCACGGTTCAGCTTGTTGCAACACGTCGCGCCAACCCGCACTATCCCCTCGAAAAACATCCTCATCCGATGCGGATGACACCCCACAGAAGTTCCCGCGGGGCCGGGTCGGACCGTAGGACAGTCGGGTCACGGGCGCACGCAAAAGGGGCCAACCCAGTTGGATTGGCCCCTGCATAGCTTTTGACGTTACCGCCTTGCTGGTTTAGTGCATGCGCTGACGGCTCTTAACCGCAACGGTCACACCGGCGCCTGCCACAAGCAGAGCCACGACGGTGAAGAGGGTCGCGCCCGCAGCACCGGTGAGCGGCAGCTGGGTGACGTTCTTTACGTTCTTCACGGTAGCGGTGGCAGTCGTCGCGCCGTTGTTCGACGGGGTGACCTGCTTGAGAGCATCCTGCCCGAAGGTGACCTTGCCGTCCTCGCTGATGGTCACGGTGAAGGTGACCTTGAAGTTCTGGGCGTAGCCGTTCGGAGCAACGGTTTCCACGACCGTGTACTCTCCAGCGGCGAGGCCCTTGATCTGAACCAGGCCGGTCGTATTAGCAGAAGTGAACACCTTGGCGTTTTTCTGATCATTGACGAGAGACCACGCGCCGTTCTCATCCTGCTGGAGGAACTTGCCACCCTTCTTGACGACGAACTGCGCACCGGCCAGAGCGTTCTTGTCGGCGCCGACACCGATCTTCTTGAACTGGAAGCCGTAGGTCTTGGATTCGGTCTCGCCCGTACCGCTGGTGCCGCCGTTGGTGGTGATCGTAGCCTTGTTGTCCACGCTGCCGTTCAAGTCTGTCAGCGCATCCTTGGTCACGGTGCCAGCGTACGACACGACGATAGTCTTGCCAGCCAGGGACTTCACGTCGTCGAACTTGATGATCGTCGTAGTACTGGACTGGGCGTTACCGGTCTGTGTCAGCGTGTACAGCTGGCTGTCCACATCCTGGCCGTCGACCTGCACCTTGAAGGCGGTCGCGGCGGCGACTTGCAGGCCCTTGGACGCGGTATCGGTGATGGTGAACGGGTATTTGTCGTAGTTGGCTGCGGAAGCGGGAACGGTTGCGGACACGGTGAAGTTCACGGTGTCGCCCACGTTCACGGTCTTGCCGTTCACGTTCACCTCGTTGACTTTGGCGGTCTTGTTCGGAGGGGTGAGCGGGTTCTCGTTCTTCGCGTTGAACTGACCCACGGACGTGATGTTGCCCTGGCCGGTCACATTATCGGCCACAATCGTCAAGCTGGTCAGCCTGTTGACGGTGGTGGCCACAACGGCCGGCGTGCCGGTCTTGCCATCATAGGTGTCAGTCACCAGGTACCAGCCCTCGCCGTTCACCGCGACCGGCAGGGTCTTGCCCGCTTGGACCTTGTCCACGGTCAGACCCGTGCCATCGGCGTTCTGCAGCGGGTTGGTCTTGGCCAGTTCTGTGGCGAACTCGCGGATCTGCTCCGCGTTGAACGTTGCCACGTACGCGGCCGGATTGTTGGCGTATTCCGCCGGAACGCTGTTCTCTTTACCCTTGTCGGCGGCGTCAGCGGCTTTGGTTACGGCCGCTTTCCATGCCTCAACCGTTTCCACTTCAACAGAATCTTCGCCGACGTTCGTGAACGTGGCGAACTTGTATGGCATGTACGTGTGGTCGGCCTGCGCATTGTTGACCCGCAGCAAAGGAGTGGTCGCCTGCGTGTTGTCATCGGCCTGTGCGCTGGCTGCACCCAGGGCCATGCCGCCCAGCAACGTCGCCGCTGCGGCGATGCCTGCGAAAAGTTTCCTCATCTTCATGAGAATCCTCTCTTCCTTATTGTTTGATTACTTGTTTCTGCAATCGCGGGAGGCGGGAACCCAACTTGCTCCCGCGATCCGCAAATCTTGGATTATCGGTCGGAACGCCTTCAAGTTGGCAGACGTTCCGACCCCGAACAAGCGATTCAGATGAGTCGCTTCTTGCCGTTCCACACACCGGCAGCGCCGATGAGCAGCACCGCAAGCCCGCCGACCACACCGCCGACGAACAGCCACTGACGATCCGTCATCCCGCCCGTCAACGGCAATGCCGACGCTGCGATGTAATGGTTGGTGAAGGCGACCGGTTGCGTACTGTCATTCTGCGCTTCGGAAACCGTCTTGCCGTTGTCGTCCAGCATCTTGGTCACGGACGTCACGGAAGCCGTCCACGCACCGGTATCCTTCTTGGCGACGGTCACCACGACTTTGTATTTCGCCTGCGAATAGTGCAATGCGCTAATCGAGCCGCTGTCTTCCGCCACGTAGTACGTGTAGGTGGCGTCACCGGCGTTGTAGGTGATATCGCCGAAGGACTCGGTATAGCCGGTCGAATCATGCTTCACCGCGACCGTGCATGACTGCTGATTCTTGCAGCTGGTCGGCAACGGGGCGCCGTTTTCCGCCTTCAACGTGAAGTCAAACTGGTCGGAATCCTTCCACTCACGCCCGGCCAGATTCTTCTGTACCGAGATTAGGTGCTGCAGTGATACCGTCTTCAGCGTGTTGGTGATGGTCGCAGTCAATGTGCCCTTATCGGCGGAAGACCACACCATCTGCTTGGTCAAATCGGCATTGTTATTCGCGACATTGTTGACTTTGTAGGTGACGTCATATCGGTCATCGCCGGTGGTTTCCACCACGGAATACGTGTAGCCGGGCACCAGATTATCGACCGTTGTGGTCCAATTGTTGGTGGCGTTCAGCGTGATCGGATTACCGACGTTCTCCGCATCAGTAGTCGCACCGATTGCCTTGCGCTGCAATTGCACCGTCACGGAATCGGCATGCTCACCGCTGCCCTTCCATTGCTTGGTGATGATGATCTTGCCAAGCTTCACCTGCACCACAGGATACGGATATTCGGCTTCGGTCCCTTCGCAGGATGTCGCGCCATTGACCTCGGTGAGCACGCAATAGTTCAGCTTCGCATCCTTGTTGGAATAGTAGCCTTGCTGCCCAGCGGATGCGTCTCCCGTATTCGCGTCTCCCTTATCCGGATAGTCGTTGCTCGCATGGTTGGCATATGCAGCATCGCTTGGCTTGACTTTGAAGGAAACGTCGATGACATCAGTCTTTTCTGCGACGATGCCATCAGTACCGTCAGTACTGTTGAACGTCACCGTCACGGTACGAGTGCCGGAATTGTACGTGGCCGTGTATCCGCTCGTCAGCATGGTACTGCCGTTCTTCACCGTCACAGACTTTGTGACATCGCCAGTGCCGACGAAATCGACCGGATCCACCCACTGGGACAAGGTGTCGGTGATGGAGAAGACCTTAATCTTCGCAGAAGAGGTGATGGTGGAATAAATCTGGTCGAATGCTTTCGTCAGATTCTCAGCGTTCGTGCCGTCAAATTCCTTGCCGTCCACTGCACCGGCTTGATCGGCGAAATCAGCCATCTTCTTCGCATCAGTGGAAGTCTTCACCACATAGAGTGCAGCATCGCCACGCCTGTTAGCTTCAGCCAAGGCGGCAGCATAGTTATAACCTTTCCTATCACTGCTACCTGCACCATGCACACCTTTCGGCGTGGTTGGCCAGCTATCGTCAGGATTGCATCTATTCCCCCATCCACCGCACCCAATCGGGTAATCGGATATACGGTACGTCGGATCGCCATCCGACAGGAAGATGATGTGCTTCTTCACACTAGGGCGACCTTGTAGATCGTTTGCCTGCTTGAGCGCGGCCTCCCAGTTGGTGCCGCCCTCGGGGTCACCCTTCACGGCGTTGTTGATTTCCGAGGCGTTCGTAGTGAACGGCTGCTTGAGAGAAGCGTTCGTACTGAATGTCACCACCGCCATCCGTACCTGTCGATCCTTCAACAAATCTGAATTATCGGTAGTCAGCAGTTTCTTGGCGAGCGCGTTGGCAGCTTTTTTCGCATTGCTGTCGAGTTCGCCCTCCATACTGCCGGACTTGTCCATAACCAGCACAATGTCAGCCGGAGTGGCAGTGGTGACCGTGGAAGAGGTGCTATCGCCGGATGCGGTCAGATACAGCGTGTACTGATCACCGTCGCCGCCATCGGTTTTCACGATGCTTTTATTGTTCGACGGCTTCACATTGGAATTCACGATGGTTACATGACTCGTCGTACCCACGGTGAACGGGCCGGTTTCGGCGTATGCACTATCGCCGCTACCCTGCTGCGTCATTGAGGAACCGTTCGCGAACACGGTGTAGCCGCTAGAGTTCAGCTCTCGCACCTTGTACGTGGTGTCATCAGTGAAATCGTCGGATTGCACGCGGGCGAATTGACTCCTGGCCAGCTCTATCACACCGTCGTCTCCGGCTGACACATCGGATTGAACGACCCGATTGGTGGACACATCGTACACGCTGTATTTGTCCTGGTACGGGGTTGAGGAACCGTTGACGAACAGCTGGAATTGGAACTTTTCGTTCGCGTCGATGGTGCCTAGGGTTTCCTTCTCGATATCGATGGCCTTGGACGGCTTCACCGGCAGATTGAACTTGATCTTGCAGTTGGAACCGCCATCGCCGCGTTCCAGATAGAAGAAACTCAGATGATGTGTCTTATACGCCACGGGATCCCACGTCTTTCCCGCCTTTTCAAATGCCTGGGTGATTGTTCCGGCAGGAGTGTCTCCATGACTCTGCTTCTTGTCGTACTTGATCTCGCCGGTGGCGAAATTGATGCTGCCATCCAACGCCTGATGGATACCACCCAAATCAAGCACCAGCACACCATCGATGAACACCCACACATCATCGTCGCCGGTAAAGTCGAACACCATGTCCTGATTGTTGACCTTGCCGTCTTTCGGCATGTAGAATTCGGCGCCAAGATTCATGCCGAAAGAATATTTATCATGCACAGTATCGCTTCCAAATGGAGCGAAGCAAGGAGTATTAGACTGGTTCGTACACTGCCGTTTGTTCAGCGTGAACTTGTCCGATACCGTGTCATATGTAGCATTCCAAGAATCGGCGTCGAAACCGTAATACCCATTCCCGTCCAATGTCAGCAATCCGCCAGCCGGCTCGTAGTTGGTGACGGCGCTATCAGACTTCCCGCCAAAGAGATAATCCAATGATCCCTTACCATCAGCCATGGTCGGATAGCCATCTGTCAGGGTTTTATTCACAATACCGGCGTATGCGCCCGCGCCGGGACCGACATATTTGTTATACGTGTTATACGGTTTTGAACCGTCAAAGTTCTTGAATTTCAACGCATGATTATCATTGATGGTATCACGCTTGTAATCATGCAATCCCAGGCTGATGCCGGCCTGCTGCTCCGGGGTCTGTTCGGCATCATCCGCCATCGCGGCGGAAGTAGTGGCGTAACCCATGCCGCCGAGCATGGCGACCGCAACGATGACAGCCACGATTCGTTCGACAAAACTCCTCTCAGGCTTCGCCTGCCGTATTCGCGCATGTCCCATCCGCTATTCCCCCTTACGCACCGTGTGCATGTGCACGATTCACATCTTCATCACCAGTCACGCATCCAGCCGACGCGGATACGCTTCCGGCGCTCCAGTTTTGAACAGTAAAAGAAAAGGGGAATGGATGCATACACCCTAAGCGCGGGAGATTCGGGGGTATGAAACAGCCTCGAAACCAAGTGATAGCAACGTTTCCAGCTATCTGCGCTACCCGAAATTCACATAAGCCCGACGTCCGACGGGGCAACATTATTCACATGTCCGTAACTGTACGGATGTCACCGCAGCATGCCAACGCAACAGCTAGCCACGTTTCGGCCACCAAGCCGCATGTCTGCGAATATGCCACGGCCGCCTACACAGCCAGGCAAGCAACAGACCAAGCAGCAACGTGGTCGCCGCGGCCGTGATCGCAATCGTCCGCGCATCCTTCGCCGCATTCCGTTCCTCGGGAACCACTCCAGGAATCGGCGCACGCACCGCCGAAACCAGTAATCGGTGAGTATTCACACCATACGGCGTGCAGGTCATCAACGTCACCCGGTCCTCACCGGGCACGATCTTCAACTTCGAAGTGTCATTCGGTTCGATCACCGAAATGCGATCCACCTTGTAGCCGAGCGTACGCCCCATCACTTCGATGTAGAAATAGTCGCCGACACGCATCTCATCCAAACGCGTGAACATCATCGCCTCGACCAGCCCACGGTGGCCGGTGATCACCGCATGCGTGCTCCGCCCGCCCACTGGCAGGCTGCTGCCATACAGATGGCCCGCGCCGGAAGCGAGCGCCGACTGCGACGTGCCATGGTAGATCGGCAGACGTACGGAAATCTTCGGAATGCGGATGGTGCCCATCACGCCACTGCCCGAATCGAGCAAACTTTGATATTCCGTATCTTTGGCGCTGGCGCTATTTGATTCTGCGGCACCGGATTCACTGGACTGCGAGCCGCCCTGCACTTGGGAGAACGGGTCTTGAGCCTCGCCAAGAATCGGCTGCCCCGAAGCCGCAAGCCGCCTGTTATATGCTTTGGCCGCGGCAAACGCCTCATCGGCCTGGGGGTAAGGCCAGCCGGCAACCGCCTGCGCGGACCGGTCCGACGTATTCTGCAGCTCCTGCGCCGACTGATACTGCAGAAATGTAGGGAACCCGCCGATGCCTATCGCAAGAATGATCAGCAGCACCGCAACCACCCGCATGGCAATGACTTTCCTAAGATCCCTGCGCCACTGCCGCACCTCATCGGCAATGTCGACCGCTTCTTCGAAAGATGGCTTCCGGCCGCGCTCCTGCTGCTGCCGCATGTCCATCACTGGATGAACTTCCGCAGCACGCGTTCAAGCTCGTCGATGCGCAACGCCTGCTTGGCGATGAGCATGTCGCATTTGTTGATGGTCAGTTGCGCCTGAGCAAGCTTCGCCACCATATTCTGCGATTCGCCGGCTTCAGTTGGGTCATTCGTCTCCTCTTCGCGCGTGGCCCCTTGCAGTTCAGCGATCAATAAATCGTCTTCAACATCCTGCAGATAATGATTCATGGCCCTTTTCCCCTTTCGACGCTCATCACGTTCCTGCTGCTTCCAGCGCGCGATGCACCGCTCCACACGCTTGTAACCGATCAGTTTCGGATCAAGCCCCGCTTCACGGAAAATGGCTGACGGTGATTCGCCGGCGTTATAACGGCACATCACTTCCACCCGGAAACGGTCTGAATAGCGGATGTGCGACGCACTCACGCTTTTGACCGCCGACAGGCTGGACAGATACGCACGCTCCTTTGCGGTAAATTTGCCATCAATCATTTTTTCTGCCCCTTATACTGCTACTGCCTGAACAGCTTGGTTCAGAATCATATCGGAGCTTTCCCCATTGGCACCCTCGTCAAAACCCTCGAATAAAAAGGCCTATTCCCTCCAATAAAAAGGAGTTCCATCTTAAAAACAAAACAGTTCCGCCATTTCGCATAGATAGTAACGCTCATAGAATTACCCCCCCCCCCATAAAATTTACAAAAAACTTAGCCTTGCCCTAGCACACCCTTTGGAACATCATGGGGTATCACGTCTCTGAACACCGTCATGCAGACTCACTAGGCTAGAAACATGACGCAAGAGCTTGTTTCATTGACTATCATCATGGCAGTGGCGGCCGTCAGCCCGATTGTGGCGCAGCTGATTCCGGGAAGGTTCATTCCACAAACCGTGCTGCTGCTCGTCGCCGGAGCCGCACTCGGCCCGTACGGACTAGGCATAATCGAAGTGAACGACGCCGTGAAACTCTTGAGCGAGCTCGGCATGGCGTTCCTATTCCTGCTCGCCGGCTATGAAATCGATCCGAAACGACTCGCCGGACATCAAGGCAAAGTCGGCCTTGTCACATGGATCATCACCTTGGGGCTCGCCGGACTTGTCGTGACCCTTCTTCCATTCTTCGCAAAGCAGGGCATCGACGGCATCGCCACGGTAATCGCACTTACCACCACCGCTCTCGGCACACTCATGCCGATTCTCAAGGAACGCAACCTCGAAGGCACCCCCATCGGCGACGCCATCATCTCGTACGGAACGTGGGGCGAACTCGGCCCAATCCTTGCCATGGCTATCCTGCTATCCACCCGAACCGGCTGGCAGACCATGCTCGTGCTCGGAGCGTTCCTTACCATCTGCCTACTGTGCGCAATGCTACCCACGAAAGCACTGAAAACCGGCCATCGCCTGTACCATTTCCTTACGGAAAATGCGAACACGTCATCGCAAACGCTCATGCGACTGACCACATTCCTGCTTATCTTCCTTGTCACTATTTCTGCACTGTTCGAACTTGACGCGGTGCTCGGCGCGTTCGCCGCAGGCTTTATCCTGCGTTACATCATCCCCGACGGCAGCAAGTCGCTGGAAATGAAACTGGAAGGCGTCGGCTATGGATTCCTTATTCCTGTGTTTTTCGTGGTGTCAGGCGCCGCGATCAACGTGCGCGCCGTGGCAGGCCGGCCCGCGCTGCTCGTCGCGTTCATCGTAATGCTCATGCTGATTCGCGCGGTGCCCGTATACGTTGCGCTATCGCTCGACAAACGCGAGAATCCGTTGTCATCGCATCATCGCGTCACCGTAGCGCTGTATTGCACGACCGCGCTGCCGATCATCGTCGCCGTCACGTCACTGGCGGTGAAGGTCGGCACCATGCAAAGCGATACCGCGTCAACACTAGTCGCAGCCGGCGCGATTACAGTGTTCCTGATGCCGCTGCTTGGCTCGATCACATATCAGGTGGCCGACGTACATCCGGTCACCGCGGTTCGGGAGATTGCGCACACGCCATCCGATTGGCGGACGATCGTACGCGAACATGCGCAGGTGCGTGCGCTGCTGCACCATCAGGACCGGCTCAAGCGTTTGTCGGAAACGTTGGACGCACTGGAAGCGATGGGAACGATGGGACATGGCGATGCGGCACATGGCAACGCCGGACATGGCGATGAATATCGAGCCGAACTTGTGAAACGTGCGCGCCACGAAATCGACCGGCAGTTGAAGGAACTCGGTCTGGACCCGCAGCTCACCACACAACTGCCACACAACTACCGCTATCCGAAGAACTGAGACGCGAACGAGCCTTTCCGGTACTCTGAGTGTCCGATTCTGGTGAAACGGACGCACAAATCGCAAATCCGATACCCCACATGTCCGATTCTGCAGAAACGGATACGCAAGCACCAGTTTTACCTATCTAACTGTCCGCTTCTGGTGAATCGGACACTCGTCATTCCACGGACTTGAGCGAGCTGATGGGGTCGATGCGGTCGAGGACGGGGTTGACAAACAGTTGCACAAGCAGCGCGAACATCATGGTCACCACGACTGCGATCACGTAGCTCAGCGGCTTGACCTCCACCTCGAAATAGAGCGACGGCATGTTGAGCGCCATGGTCAGCAGCCCGCCAACGAACCGGCCGAGCGGCAATCCCAGCACCACGCCCATGACGGTGAGTATCATCATCTCGCGATTCACGTAATGGTGCACTTCACGGTCGAAAAAGCCGAGCACCTTGAGTGTAGCCATCTCGCGCACGCGTTCCGACACATTCGTATTGGCGAGAGTGAACAGCACCACAAGCGCCAAACCTCCGGCGAGCGCCACAATCAGCGCCACGACCGCGCCCATAAGATCGAACTTGAAACTGTCGGCCATGTGCGCGCTGCTTACGGCTTTCACCACCGAGCTGTCCTTTTCGAGCGATTGAGCATAGTCGGTTTGCGATTGGTCAGAGCCGGAAAGTTTGGCATACATGGCATTCCAGGTCAGCGATTTCGTACTTTGCACGTCCGATTCTGCAGAAACGGGCACGTTGGATACGAAGGATTTGCCGAACAGCTTGGCATAGTAGGTTTCGCTGATGTACACGTCCGATCCGATAAGATTGCGATTCACCGCGCTCACTTTCGCAGTGACCTGCACGCCGTCGCCGTTGGTCAATCGCACTTTGCTTCCGGTGGCGATGCCAAGCGAGCTTGCCGCCGACTGCGCCACTATCACGCCATCGTCGTCCAGCTTCAGCGAGCCTTTCCCGCCGATACTGGACGTGCCCAATATTCCGGAATGCACCGGCTGCAACGTGACCATTTCGCCCAGGTCGGACAATCGCTTTTCCGGCACTGCAACCAGCTGAACACTTTCACTGCCGACACTGCCACTGCTGTCGCCGCTGCCAGAATCGCTCTTCCAAACAGCCATATCACCCGATTCGATACGCACGTTCATCGTGGACGTGGTACGACCGTCCGACGCGACTTTGGCGCGCATTTCGTCCGCGTCCGAATCGCCAGAAACCACCATAAGATCGTATTGGTAAACGTCACGATATTGCTTGATACCAAGGTCGGCCACGGTGTCATTGATGGCTAGGCCGCAGACGATGAGCGCGGTGCAGCCGGCCACCCCGCCGACCGTCATGATAAGGCGCGACTTGAAGCGGAAAATGTTGCGCGCGGTCACTTTGCTGAGGAACCCCATACGATTCCAGACCGGCTTGATTCGTTCCAGCAGAATGCGTGAGCCGGCACGCGGCGCTTTCGGCCGCATCAGCGCGGCGGGCGTCATGCGCATCTCCTGCACGCACGCGTAAATGGTGGCGGCGAGCACACCGACCACGAACAGTGCGATGCCCAGCGAACCGTACAGCCAGTCGTATTCCAGTCGCACGCCAGGCATCACATACATACCCTCCAAAACAACCAGAAGGAACGCCGGAATTCCAAGGAATCCGACAAGTAGGCCAAGCCCCCCGCCGATGAGACACGCCAGCAGCGCGAACAGCAGATAGCGCGACGCCACCGCAAGACGCCCATAGCCAAGCCCCACGTAAGTGCCGATGAGCGAGCGGTCCTCTTCGACCATGCGCGCCATGGAAGTCAGGCTCATCATCACAGCGACCACCAGAAACACGATCGGGAACGCGTTGCCGAGCGATTGGATGGAATCAAGGTCGGATTTGAGCGCGCTGAATCCACCGAGCGACTGCCGATCCTGCACATACCAGCGCACTTGCGGAATACTGGTTTTAAGCTCGTTTTCTTTGGTTTTCAGCGTTTGTTCGGTTTGCGCTTTCTGCTCGTCCAATTGCGATTGCGCCTGGTCGAGCCGCTGCTTGGCATGCGCAAGTTCGGGGGTTGCGGCGATGATGGTTTCACGCATTGTTTCACGCGTGGTTTCGTTGAGCTGGGTGGGATCCATTGCGCCGGTTGCACCGGCTTGCATACTCATGATTTGGTCGACCTGCTGGTCGAATTGCCGACGATTCTCGTCGATTTGCGATTGCGCTTCCGCGAACTTCTTGTCGGCTTCCGCACACGTGTCGGCGATCTGCCTGTTGCCCGCGTCGAGCAGTTCTTGCCAGCGGACCTTCTGCCGGTCGGTTTTCACGGCGTCGTCGATGCGGTCGGTCACCTGTTTGACGGTGTTTTCATACGATTCGTCGAACGTGTTTTCATTGGCCGAACCTTTGACGAGCAGCGTGGCGGACGTGTAGAGGGTACCGGTCACGCCGTCGGACGGAGCGAAGAACGTGTAGTCGGTGGCAGCGGTGGAACGAAACGAGGTCATGGCGGAATATCCGTCCGGATTGCTTAGATTCTGCGGATCGAGCACCACGCCCACGATGGTGAGCTTGGTCGGGAAGCTTGGTGCCTTATCTTCAGCACCCTGAGTGTCCGATTCTGATGAATCAGACACTGAAGTAGCGGAAGAAGAGGATTCGGGGGCTACGGTGAGGTGGCTGCCAATCTTTTTGCCGGAATCGCGGATAAATTTACGGGTTACTGCGATTTCGCCGGCTTTCTTCGGCAATCGCCCTTCCTGCACGTACGGCCGGTCAATACCGTTCGCACCGATTTCCTGCATGGTCGCCGATTTGCGGCCGCCCAAATCGAACGTCACTTCCTGTGACCGCTCTGCCTGCACCTTCGCTACACCGCGCACCTTGCGTAACGCGGCAATATCACCATCCGTCAATCCTGCGGTGGACAGCACCTGGATGTCGTGCAGACCTTGCGCGTCGAAAAAGCGGTCGGTGCCGCGGAACGCGTCGCGGCAGCCTGCGTAAATGCCGGTAAGCACAGCCACGCCAAGCAATGTAATCATGGCGATTGAGATGAACCGTTTCCACGAATGCGCCCACATCCGCAGCATGTCCTTGACGAACGCCATTTCGGCCTCCATATTCAACCCACGTACGATTTGCGCGCAACCGGCCCCATAGTCGGCTCACGCAGTCCCGTTTCCATTGAACACCATAAAACTGAGGATATGAGGTACTTGCGATTCCAAATCGCCAGAAAATACAATCGAGGCCCCTAAACCCATCCTAAGCGTCCGATTCGGCAGAAACGGACACTCGGGAGGTGGGTTTTCGTGGGGCGCTGGGAACGGTCACAACACCTGCCTCCACCGAAAATAGACAACCTAGAGCGAACATTCCAGAGCCTTGCCCACCGCATCCCGCTACAATCGAGAACGTTCCCTCACAAAGGGCGAAACGCAAGCAATCGCAAACGAAACACAAATCGTGAGCGTGAGGCGAACATGCGACAGCGCAACGCGCGTAAAGCAAGCATGCAAGTACAGCAGGGGCATCGCAATCGCAGGCTCGAGCAAACGCACGCAAGCTCAAACAACGCGAACAACGCTAGACGCACAGCACACAAGAGAAGAGGAAGCATTCATGAGCGACGCAACCGTTGCAAAGAAACCGCGCGAAACCGACGATGTGCCGGTTCCGCCGACGCTGCGCAAGTCTTTGAAGAATCGTCATATTCAATTGATCGCGTTGGGCGGCGCGATCGGCACCGGCCTGTTCTATGGTTCCAGCGAGTCGATTCAGCTGGCGGGCCCGGCCATTCTGCTCGCCTATCTGATCGGCGGTCTGGCGATTTTCCTGATTGTGCGCGCACTGTCCGAAATGGCGGTCGAGGATCCGAAGGCGGGCGCGTTCAGCTATTACGCCACGCAGTACTGGTCGAAGCGCGCCGGCTTTATTTCCGGCTGGAATTACTGGTTCAACTACGTGCTCGTGGCCATGGTGGAGTTGGCCGTGGTCGGCTCGTTCGTGAATTACTGGTTCCCGAACATTCCGAAGTGGGTGTCGGCGGTGGTGTTCCTCGTGGCCATCGCAGCGCTGAATCTTATGGGTGTGAACAAGTTCGGCGAATTTGAATTCTGGTTCGCCATCATCAAGATCGTGGCCGTGCTTGCCATGATTTTCGGCGGTTTGTATGTGATCATCGCGAATGCGCCGACTGCTTCGGGCATTCGCGCGTCGTTCGCCAACTGGTTCACCGTTGACGGCGGATTCCTGCCGCATGGCCTGATGTCTAGCAATGCGGACGGCACGTGGACCGGCTTGCTGATGGCGCTGGTCGTGGTGATGTTCAGCTTCGGCGGCACCGAGCTCATCGGCATCACTGCGGGCGAGACCGAAAATCCGCGCACCACCATTCCGAGGGCCACGAACGGCATTATCTGGCGTATTCTCGTGTTCTACATCTGCGCGCTCGGCGTGATCATGGCCGTGGTCCCGTGGAGCACGATCGACGGCAATTCCAGCCCGTTCGTGCAGATTTTCGACTCGGTGGGCGTGCATGCGGCCGCCGGCATTCTGAATTTCGTGTGCTTGACCGCCGTAATGAGCGTGTACAACTCTGGCCTGTACGCGAACTCGCGCATGCTGTATTCGTTGGCGAAGCAGGGCAATGCTCCCGCGTATCTGGGCCACCTGAACAAGCGCGGCGTTCCGGTCGGTGGCGTGATCACGTCGGCCATCATTATTGCGATCGCCGTGGTTGTGGTGTTCGTGTGGCCTGATTTCGCGTTCAATTATTTGATGTCAATCGCCACGATTGCCGCTGCGATTAATTGGATCATGATTATGATTACGGAAATTAAGTTCCGTCGCGTTGTCGCCGCCGGCGATGGTCCGAACGATTTGAAGGGATTGAAGGGCCAGGAAGCGCTTGACAAGCTCGCTTTCAAGCTGCCGTTCGCCAAGGTGACGCCGTATGTGGTGATTGCGTTTATGCTGCTGGTCGTGGTGCTGATGTGCTTCTCCGCAAGCTATCGCATCGCAGTGGTCGCCGGTGTGATTTGGCTGGTCGTGCTGTTCGCTGCCTATCAGATCACACAGAAGCGCGCCTGAAGTCGTAAGGCAACAATGCGCCCGTGCCTCAAGTGAGGGGTACGGGCGCTTTTTGTTTCAGATTTCAGATTTTGATTTCCAATCCGTAATTCCCGCTTTTTCGTTGCGTATTCCGCGATCCCCACGTTTCAAATTCCAAATTTCACTCCCCTATCGCAGTTGACTCGCCAAACTTAATCGCTTAAGCTTTTCTTAAGCTTAACGCTATACGATGTTGGGCGGGTAACGGCAAGCGGGATTACTGCAGCAAGGAGGCGGCAATGAGCGTGGAATCATGCAAGGGCGGCGAAATCAACAGCCAGCAGGCCGAAGCCATCACCACGATCGCCGCAACCAACGAATACAAAGGCAAATCGCGCATCACCACACTGCTCGAACTGCCGTGGGGCCGCAAGTGGAATTATTTCCGCGACCAGCTGCTCGCACGCACCGCAACCACCGTCGTCATCGTGTGCGTCGTCATCTACATCGCGATACAGGTCCTCACGCCGGCAGCAACGCCGAAACTGTATGCGGCGGTATTCAACGACGCCGTCAGCCAGCAGGAGGCCGCAACCCTGCAATCGCAGGTCGCCGGCAAACTCGGCCTTCCGGAGGGGCGCAAGGGCGGCGCGCTCATCGACACCTACTTTTCCAGCGACGAAAATGGCATCAGCAAGCTGCAAACCATGATCGCCAACCATGAAATCGACGTAATCGTAGCCACCCCGAAAACCTACAAGGAACTGTCCGGATACGGCTACTTGACGAACCTCAATTCGTCGCTGACCGAATCGCAGCGCATGACGCTTTCCAGCGATTTCGTAACATTTAAGGGATTCAAAGATTCCGACGATCCCGATTACAATGGTAGCGGCAAAGGCAAGACGGAACCGTTCGGCGTTTCCATGACGAATTTCAAACGCTGGAGCACGCTGAAATCCGCAAAATCCGATGCGATCATCGGCATTGTGCAGGAATCGCAGAATCGCGGTATCGCACAGCAGTTCATTGACTATCTGAACGAATGATCATAAGGAATCGCCGAATTTATTTTGGCGATTTTCAGCAGTTATTTCATTAGCCCATTTCGGCGGATCATCTACGTGAATCGCAACAACGCACCACCAATTGAAAACGGTACCGCTTTCGGTTCTGGCGGGGAGCACTCGCCCCACTCCTCAAGCTTTTGACTTTTAACTGAATTCAGTATATATTAAGCGCTTAAGTATTGCACAACAGCGTGACGTCAACGCAGTCGCTCCGCCGAACTACGAACATGCGTTAAAGTGAGGAACCATGGCGAACATCTTCAGTCAAGACAATCCCTTCAACGATCTGATGAGCACCATCGGCGACATGGCCATGATCAGCGTCGCCTGGACAGTATTCTCCATCCCCGTCGTAACGATTGGCGCGTCCACATCCGCCGCCTGCGAAATCGCACGCGAACTGCAGGAAGGCTCATCCAAGGGCATTTTCCGCAGTTTCTGGACCGCGTTCAAGCGCCGCTTCCCCGCCAATCTCGCCCTGACCGCCATTCTTGCGCTGTTCTGGGGACTCGCGCTGTTCGACTTGTGGTACCTGTCAAAGCAGTCCGGCAACACCGTCGCAATCCTGTATGGCGTAACCCTTGCGATAATCGCCGTGATCGGCTCGCTGTTCGCCTTCATCCTGCCCTTGTCGGGGCGCAGCAAACTCAGTGTGGGCGAGCAAATCAAGCAATCCATCAAGCTCGCGTTGATGCGTCCGCATATCGCATTTGCCGTGCTTTTGTTGAATATCTGGCCTATTATCGTGGTATCGATCGCACCGCAGCAAACGTTGATGCTCATCCCCCTATTATGGATTCTCGTCGCGGCCGGAGCGAGCTTCTATCTGCAAATGATGCTCGTACGCAAAACGTTCGCCCTCGAATAAAAATTGCGATTGCCGTAGCAAATGCGCAATCGCAATTTTTAACTCATCATCGCATCTTATTCCCCTGCCGGAGCAGGACCGGTCGAAGTGCGGGCACGCAATTCGTACGGCTCTTCCATCAGATGCCCCACACGCTCGCCGCCGATCAGCTTGAGCAGCAATTCGGCGGCCTGCTTACCGGTATCGACCACATCACGGCCCATGGCGGTCAGATTCGGATAGGCCGCGGTGCACATGAAGGAATCATCCCACGACATGATGGAGATTTCCTCCGGCACTTTGATGCCCTGCGAAGCGGCCACACCAAGGCCGGCCAACGCCATCACATCATTGTCGTAGATAATCGCCGTCGGGTGCTCGGAGAACGCCAGCAGACGTTTCGTGGCCTCGCTACCGGTTTCCGGCGTGTAGTCGGTGTGCAGACAGCGGTAACGCATGCCCAGCTCGGAAGCGACGTCCGCAAAGGCGGAATCACGAATATACGAGTGAGCAAGCGATTCGGGACCGCCGACGCGGGCGATCTGACGATGCCCGAGATCATACAAGTATTGCACCGCCTGGCGCACGGCATCGGCGTCAGCGCTTGACAGACTCGGCAGATTGCCGGCCACGGAGGCGTCGGCAATAGCAAGTACCGGCATCTCCTCATGCTCCTCAAGCAAGGCGACGCAAGGGTCTCCAAGCTCGACATTGACGAGCAGCATGGCGTCGACGTTGCCGGTGGCGATCCAATCATCGATGATCGAAAGCTTCGCGTCCTCACCCACGGCCATGCGTATCAGCAAGGAATAATCGTATTTTTCCAGCTCGGCACCGAGACCGGAAATAAGTTCCATCATGTAGGATTCGACGGAAAGTAGCTTCGGGTCGTAGCTCAACACCAGGCCCACGCGCTGCGTCTTCGCCTTGGCCAGCGCCTGTGCCGCGCCATTCGGTTTCCATCCCAGTTCGCGTGCGACCTTCAACACCTTGTCTCGGGTCACATCGGAAACACCAGACTTGCCGTTGAGCGCATACGAAACGGCGCTGCTGGAGACTCCCGAAGCCTTGGCAACGTCAAAAATCGTCACCTTGCTTTTTTGAATAGGCATGTCCGCGTCCTTCTTCTTAACTTAAATCGTAACTTAAACGGTTCATCTACATCATACAGTAAAAGCGCCGACCAACCTCTTGGAAAGTCAGTGTTCACAACACTTTCCTCTCCTAAGGTTGGCGGCGCTTCAACTTATGTTTTTACTCAACCGAACACGTCAACTGAAATTTCAGTAGTCCTCTCCCTCTACTCTTCTACCGCTCCAGTAGACGGCGTATTCGCGGAATCCCACCATTCCCGCTTCAGATCGTTGGCGGAACGCAGCACGTTGGAGGCTGCGAACGCACCTGGATCGGCAAGCGCTGCGGCATCGGCGGTGGCGATGTGCAGCACGACGCCCTCGCCCGGAAGCAGCGATACCATGCCCTCGGCCACCGAAGCCTTCGCGTCGACCTTGTCTGCCATGCAGAACAGGTCACGCACGTAACTCTTGGCTGTGACGGTAAGTTCCACGCCATCTTCCACGGCAACGGCCGCGGTGCTGAACGCTTCGGTCGGCGCTGCGAGCTTCTGGTCGATGATTTCGGCCGGGTTGAAGATCACTCGGGCGAAGGCGTTGTCTGACGGGGTCGCTACGACCAGCTCGTTGCCGGCATCCCCGTAGGAGACGATTTCTTCGGCGAGCGGCAGGCCAACGTGGGAGACTGCATCGAGCTCAACGTCAAAGCTTTGGGCGGCGAGCACTTCGCCGTTCAGAGTCACGCGCTCGACCTTCCACGAGCCCTTCCACGCCTCACGGGTATCGTTGAGCACGATGAGTTCGAAGTGGTCGTTTGCGGTCTTCACGCCTTCCCAGCTGTGGGTTTCGCGATATTCGTCGGACACGCGCGGCTGGATGGTGGCCAGGCGCGGCGCGAAGAAGTCGCGGGAGGCGTACCACACCGGCTTGCGGTGGCCATCGAAGTCGACGGCCGCCCAAGAAACGACCGGCCAATCGTCGTTGAGCTGCCAGATCAGTGCACCCGCGTTGACCGGCTCAAGGGAGCGCATATGCTCCACGCCGAAGCGCATGGCTTGCGCCTGCTGCAGCTGGCATGCCCAATGCCAATCCTCGATATCGGCCCAATTGTCGGTCGGAATCAGCCAGCTGTGCTCACCGTTTGACGGCTTGCCATTGACCACGCCGCCGAAGCTCACGTCGTCAAGATGGCCGGGGGTAATATGCGAGCGCATGCCACGAGCCAGTTTATAGTTGCCGCCCATGGCCTTTTGGTGCACCAGCATCTGCTTGCCGAACGGTTCGAGGACTTCGTCATGCACTGCGTTGGTGAGGGTGCTCCATGCCGGCGGCGCCTGGTAGCCGAATTCGTCGGCGAAGCGCGGGATGTACTGCGCGTACACGGTGTAGTCCGCACGGTTCCAAGCATCCCAGATGTGCATGGTGCCGTCGGTGTCGAGGTTGGCGCCTGTGAATTTGGTGAAGCTCATCGGAGAGCTTGGCAGATAGACGGAACGTGTCGGATCGAGCTCGGCGAGCAGAGCCGGGAACAGTTCGGAATAGTAGTAGTCGCCCCACGGCTTCTCTCCGTAGCCGAACTCATTGGCCTTGCGGTCGTCATCACGCAGGGCCTGCTTGTAGCCGCCCCATTCCGCATAGGCCACATAGTTTTCGTTGGAACCGTTCCACACGATCAGGCTGGCATGCTCAGAAAGGCGGGTGATGTGCTCGCGGGCTTCGGCTTCGACTTCGGCCTTGGTTTCGGCGTCTTCCGGGTAGGCCGCGCAGGCCAGCATGAAGTCCTGCCACACCATGATGCCGTATTTATCGCACAAATCGTAGAATTCGTCGGCTTCGTAGATGCCGCCGCCCCATGCACGCACCATGTTGGAGTTGGATTCCACCAGGTCGCGGATGCCGCGCTCGTAATCGCGGTTGGAAACGCGTGAGATGAACGCATCATCCGGAATCCAGTTATAGCCGTGCGCATGAACAGGCACATTGTTGACGTAAATCTGGAATGGACGGCCGATTTCATCGGCGCGGGTGTCGATATGCACGGTACGGAAACCGACATGGCCATTCCAGGCGGCGGCTTCCGCGGTAGCGGCCTCACCTGCGGTGACGGCAACGTCGTATAGCGGCTGATCGCCGTAGCCAACCGGCCACCACAACTTCGCTTCCGGCATTGCGATCGTAATCACCGCGATATCGCGGCCTTCCCCAACAATGCCGTCGGCGGCCAAAGTAGTGCCGAAACCGGAAATCTCCGCATGCACCGGTACCGCCTGACGCGCAGGACGGGAATCATATGGGGACATGATGCGGCCCTTGCCGGCACGTTCGATCTCGACATGCACGTTCAACAGACCGGTACCGTCAGCAGCGACGTCCACAAGCGGACGCACGGAAACCAAACGCACGTCGGACCAGGAATCGATACCGATCTCACGCCAGATGCCGGCGTTTGCCACATCGATGCCCCAATCCCAGCCGAAGGAGTAGCTCGGCTTGCGGATCTGGTTGAACGCGTGATGTTCAGTATGCGGGTAGTAGCCGCGGGCCTGCTCCATGCGGTCGGATTCACGCACCGGAGAGGTGAAGGTGACGGTCAGTTCGTTGGTGCCCTCGTGCAGAAGTTCGCGCACGTCCCAACGGTAGGAGCGGTGGAAGTTCTTGGTGGAGGCCACCGGGCGCCCATTCAGCGCAATGTCGGCGATGGTATCGAGGCCATAGGCCACCAGATCACGACGGTCGGCACCGTTGTCGTGCCAATCGAAACGGCAGGTGAAACGCCAGTCGACGTCTCCGATCCACTGCTGTTCATTCTCGTTGTCGCCGTCAAACGGATCGGCGATCAGTCCTGCGTTCAGCAGGTCCAGGGTCGCCTCTCCCGGCACGGTTGCCGGAATGCCGGCGGTAAGCGTTTCACGTAGAGATTCTGGAGCGGCTTGCGGATTGACGGCCGTCAGCGTCCAGCCTTCGCTCAGCGAAGTGAATGTGCTGGGAATGTGAGACATGGGAAGTTCCTTTGTACGAAGGAGAAGGGTCGCGCCGCGATAGCTATCTCGACGCGGTCCTTGATTATGGAAAGGGTTCAGTTCTTTCGGGTTTATTCTTTGACGGAGCCGGCTGCGATACCGCTGTAGATCTGCTTCTGGAAGATCAGGAACAGGATCAGCATCGGCAACAGCGTGATGATCACGCCCGCGCAGATCAGGTTATACTTGCTGCCCATTGGACCGGTGAAGGAGTACAGCGCGATGGCGATGGTCTTCAGATTCGCGTCCTGCAGGTACAGGTTGGCGGCATAGTACTCGTTGTACACGCCGACGCCTTTCAGGATGGCGCAGGTCACGATGGCGGGCTTCAGCAGCGGCAGCAGGATCTTGTAGTAGATGGTGAAGTAGGAGGCGCCGTCCATGATCGCGGCTTCGTCCAAGGAAATCGAGATGTTCTCGAAGAACTGGATGAACACGTAGATGGAGATGACATCGGTACCGCACATCATCAGGATGTAGCCCCACATGGTGTTGACGGCATGGAAGTTGACCATCATCTTGTACAGTGCGACCTGCATGGCGATGCCTGGGAGCAAAGCCGCAAGAGTGAACATGCCTCGGATGAAGCCGTTGCCGGGGAAGCGGAAACGGCTCAGTACGTAGGCAAGCATGGTGCCGATGATCGTGGTGACAAACAGGACAACAACAACCACGATGATGGAGTTGCGGAATGCGACCGCCATATTCGATGTGACGAAGGCCTGCACGTAGTTGTCGAAGTTGAACCAGTTCTTCGGCATGTCCATGACGGACGTGCCGTGGTATTCCTTGTCTGTCTTGGCTGCGGTCACGAAGCAGCTGACCAACGGCAGCAGCATCATGAACGCCACGAATATCAGCGAAAAATACTTGAGAAATACGGCCAGTCCGATTTTGAACTTGTACCAGAAACCCGCGGTCTTGGCTGCGGAACGTTCCTTCGCGAGCGCAACTGCATCAGTCATCATGCCACCGCCTTTTCTTTGTTGCTCGGCCCGTTTTTGAAGACCGAAGCGTTCTTTTTGGCTATGCGGGCGCGCTGGCGCTCGATCTTCGCGGCCTTCTTCCGGGCCTTTTCCACGCCGTCATCGGCATCCCTGAACACGTACTTGAAGAACAACTGCTGCAGCAGCGCGCAAATCAGGATGATGATCAGCAGAACGATCGCCATGGCGGACGCCAAGCCGACCTTTTGGCTGGTGTGGGCGAGACGGTCCATACGCACGAAGTAGGTGGCGGTACCGTTTGCGCCGGAGGTGATGACGTACGGGCCTTCGAAGGCGGACAGCGAACCGGTGATGGACAGGATGACGTTCAGCACCAGGATGGTCTTGATGCCTGGCAGAATGATGTGTTTGAATTGCTGCCATCTATTCGCGCCGTCGATTTCGGCCGCCTCGTACAGCGTCGAATCGATCGACATCATGGCGCCGATGAACAGAATCACGTTCTGACCAAGGTACCGCCAGACAGAGGCACCCACCAAGGACCAGTTGTTTACGCTTTGATCCTTCAACCAGTAAGGCAGGTTGTCGAGTTGGAAGCCACACCATTGAAGCACGGTATCGAATACGTAACCGCGAGTGTAGAAGAACTTGAAGATGAAACCAACCGCGATGCCGTTGATCAGATACGGAAAGAAGTAGATGGCCTTGAATGCGCTGCTGCCACGGACCTTGAACGCCAGCATGCTGGACAGGTACAGTGCCAGTGCCACCTGAAGCAGCGCGCCGACCATGTAGTAAAGGCTCAGCTTCAGGGAAGAAAGTGTATCAGGACGAGTGAAGACGTCGATGTAGTTCTTGAGGCCGACGAACTCGCGCGGGCCGATGTACTTCATCTTGTAGAACGAGTAGCCGATCATGGATCCGAACGGCCAGTAGGTGAAGATTACGAGTAATGCGACCGGGATTGCGGAAAAGGCGACGATAACGCCCATCTTGCGCCAATCTCGGGGCGACTTGTTGAATGGAACTTCAACCTTCTCGGTCGGCTCCACTGCTGTTGCAGTCATGATATCCCCCTCTTTGGGTGGCTTCTCTGCCTTGTGATGTTGTGAGTTACTGAAAAAGTTGTTGAAAGACGGGGACTTCGGCCTGATTATGCCGAGAGCAGGCCGAAGTCCTCAGTGTTAGATACCGGGAACCGTCACGCTTTCACGCTTGATCACGTTTAGCGGACGATCGGTTCACTTAATATCGACGCCTTCGGAATCAAGGGCGTCGTTCCACTTCTGGTTCCATTCCTGAACGAGATCGTCGTAGGACTGGTCCTTGTTGGCAGCGTGCTCGACGATGCCCTGGACGCGGGCGTCACCGCCGCTGTTGATGTTGAGTTCGGAATCAGAGTTGAGGTCGTTGAACAGATCCTCCTCGCCGTCAGGCGCTGGATTGTCTGGGATGAGCTTGACGTTCTTGAAGTCGCTGTAGAGGTCGGGGAGCCTGTCGTCGTCGGCCACCATCGAGATGCCGCCCTCGTTGTATGCGAAATTGGACTTCTCGGTCATCCACTTGACGAAGATCATAGCCGCTTCCTGATCGGTAGTGGAAGAGTCCTTGTTGATGCCGTAAGCATAGTCCGGAGCGGAAGTGGCATACTGCTTGCCCTTGACGGAAATCGGGAACGGCATGTAGCCGACGTCCTCGCCGTTGTCGCCAGCGGCCTGGATCTGGGAGACGGCCCAGGAGCCGAGCACCATGGTGGCGATTTCTCCGGCGTTCAGCTTGTTCTTGGAGGATTCCCAATCAGTGGTGGAGTAATCATCCTCGGTCAGGCCATCAGCCACGGCGTCATACAGAATCTTGTAGACGTTGTACGAATGGGTGCCATCGCCCGGATCCTTGAACGGATTCTTGGAATGGGTGAAGACGTTGTTCATGTAATCGGGATCACCGGTCGCAGTGCCGCCAATATAGGCGTCCCAAGCCCCCATGGTCCAACCGGCCGCGTAGTTGGTGTACAACGGGATGGCCTGAGTCTTGTTCTTGACTGCTTTCAGGTCGGATATGAACTCGTCCGGAGTGGTCGGCAGGCTGTCGATGCCAGCATCCTTGAAGACCTTCTTGTTGTAGACGATGCCGGAGGCGTTGCCCACCGAAGCCACACCATAGACCTTCTTCTGGTAGGACTGATTGACGGCGTACTTGACTTCCTTGTCCATGTCCCCCAAGGAGCCGTAGGAGATGAAGTAGTTCTGCAGTTCGGCTCTGTCGACCGCCGGAATCATCATGATGTCGCCCCAGTCGCCACCCTGCAGGCGGGTCATCGCGCTGTTGGCGTAATCGCTGTTGGCCTCGACGGTGACCTTGATGTTCGGATACATCTTGTTGAATTCGGCAATGTACTGATCCCAAGTGGTTCCCGGATAGTCTTTCTTGAGCATATCGGTACGATGGCTGAACAGCTTCAGATTGGCCTTGATGTCCTTGCCGGTCTCGCCAAGCTTGATGTCCTTGTACTGCATATCGGTGACCTTGGAGGAGTCGCCGCTGCCACCGCAAGCCGCCATGCTCACCGCGCAAACGGCTGCGATGCCGGCCGCGACGATTTTCTTGAGATTCATCTTCTGATCCTTCCTTATGAATCACTGTTCATCACTTTGGGAGATTCGGCACCGATTCTCCGTTGGCGATGCCTTTCACCTCAGGCCTCTCTGCCTGCCCTTGATGAGTTAGTGATTATTACTATAACTGAACCCCTTAAGCTTGTCAAGCGCTTAAGTACTGTTTCAATGCCCCTCCCAACCGCCCCGTCTGATGCTTTCGTAGGTTTTCGGCCTTTTCTCAAGATTAGAAAAACGCTGAAAAATAAGGGATTATCGGACTCGTTTCGTAATCTAACAAGTATTCAGTAAGTTAACGTTAAGAGAGTTAACGTAAATTTCTTTACCAGAGTGTCGTTAAGCGCTTAAGTTCTGTCGAGAAGTCCACAGAACCGTTGAAATACCAACAAAAAACGGCATGTCATGCCACCGAAGGGCGCGCGACATGCCGATGAAATTTCAGTTTGATTTCAGGAACGCGAGGCGATGAAATCGCGATACCACAGGAAGCTATCCTTCGGGATGCGTTCCTGCGTGGCGTAATCGACGTACGTGATGCCGAATCGCTTGGCATAGCCGAAATACCATTCGAAATTGTCAAGCAACGACCACACGAAATAGCCGGTCAGCGGCACGCCCTCGCTCATCGCGCGACGAGCCGCGGCAAGATGACGCTGCAAGTAGTCGATGCGGTCAGCGTCATGCACCGCCTTGTCGCCATCGTTGTTAACCACCAACTGATCCTTGCAAGCCATGCCGTTTTCCGTGACCATCAGCAGCACTTCAGGGTAATTGTCATGTACACGCACCAGCAGATCGTGCAAGCCGTCAGGATCGATATTCCAACCCATATCGGTATGCGGACCCTCCGTCGGCAACCAGTCGACGTCGGACGCGTCAGGAGCCGTGGAAGCCTCCGTGGACTGTGGGAACTGCGGGCGGTCGCCCATGGCCAGCAGATTCGTAGAGTAATAGTTGATGCCGAGCACGTCGATCGACTGATGAATCTGCTCAAGATCGCCCGGCTGCACGAAACTCCAATCGCAGATGCCCTTGGTGATGGCGAACAGTTCGTCGGGGTAACGGCCGCGCAGCATCGGGTCGAGGAACGCACGGTTAGAGATCAGATCGAGACGGTGGCAGGCGTCGGCATCGCCACGGTTCAACGCAAGATTCAGTGTGACCGAACACTTGGCACTCTCCCCCAGCTCGGCACGCACGGCCTGAACCATCAAACCATGTGCGAGGTTCAAGTGATGCACCGCAGGAAATGCACCCGGGCCGAGACCCAAGCCCGGCGCATGCTCCTTTGCACCATAGCTCAAATACGAGGAGCACCACGGTTCGTTCAACGTGGTCCACGTGTCGACACGGTCGCCGAGGCGATTGGCTACCACAGAAGTGTAGTCGGCCAGCGCGTATGCGGTTTTGCGATTCAGCCAACCGCCTTCATCGCCCAAATACTGCGGCAGATCCCAATGGTAGAGCGTTACGACCGGCTTGATGCCGCTCTCCAACAATGCGTCGACGATGCGCTCGTAGAAGTCGAGGCCCCTGTCGTTGACGACGCCGTTGGGCGTTGGCATGATGCGCGGCATGGCGATCGAAAAACGGTAGGCGTCAACGCCGAGATCCTTGAGCAACGCCAGATCCTCGCGCCAACGGTGATACGAGTCCGTTGCCACATCACCGGTATCGCCAGCCAGCGTGGCACCCGGGGTATGGCTGAACGTGTCCCAAATCGAGGGGCAGCGACCATCCTCGTTCGCCGCACCCTCAATCTGATACGACGCCGTAGCCGTACCAAATACAAAATCCTGAGGAAAAGTGTTCTCCATTGCACATCCTTCCCATGAAGCGGTTAAGATACTGTGTTTCATATAATAAGCCAGCACTCCGGACACAGCACGTACCCCTGCACCCGTCATGAAGCAACTGACTGCGTGTCTTTTCGTAAAGTCGGTTAAGATATTGCACGTAGGCAATCGTGTCGTTCATATCAGCCAAGGCGACGGCCGCCAGCTGGAACGATATCAAGGACTGACCGAAATCTCTGCCATTCAGCCAGTCCTCCATGTATTGCGACAACGGGCACTGCCGCAATCAGCATTGAAGCAACAGGGGAACTCTCATATGAAGCACATTTCTTTCAACAATCCGAATCTTCGCCATATGGGACGCGTCAGCGATGCCGTGGACCCAGCCACGCACGCGCCATTCCAAACATGGGCATTTCCATACACGCAAGTATCATTCCGTTGCACTGGAACATCCATCGGCGTACACCTCGTCAACCATTGGGGATATGGGCGAGCCACTCTGGGAGCCGTCGTCGACGGTATACAACTGCGCATTCCCGTCCCCATCGACACCGGACATGACGCTGTCACGCTGGAAAACGGCTATCCCAGCCGCGTGGAACCAACGGAACCTGCGGAACCAACAGACGTGCAGCACAGTCAATCCGACATTCGCAAACCCGTATACGTCACCATTGCCGAACAATTGCCGAACATCATGCATGAAGTTACAATTTTCAAACGTCAGGATGAAGGTAACAATCGCTACGACATGATCAGTATCGAGCTTGACGACGATGCGCAGATACTGCCACCCAGCTCCCCTAAACCAAGCCGACGCATGGAGTTCTACGGCGATTCCGTAACCTGCGGTGAACGCTGTGAGGCACTGTGCTACGAGGGGCAGGCAGATCCCGACGAGGATTTGAGCGGTTACAGCAACTCTTGGTATTCGTACGCCTCAATCACCGCGCGCAACCTCAACGCTCAAGCTCATCTGGTAGCGCAGGGAGGAGCCAGCCTCATCGACGGTATTGGCTGGTTTCATGCACCGCACTATCTCGGCATGGAAAGCATTTGGGACCGCAGCACCTACAATCCGGAATTCGGCGAGCCACAGCCGTGGGATTTCACGCAATACACGCCACATGTGGTGGTGGTCGCTTTGGGGCAAAACGATGCGCATCCTTACGATTTTATGGCATCGGATTACAACGGCGACGAAGCACGGCATTGGCGCACCCGCTACATCGATTTCGTGCATGCGTTACGCGAGAAGTACCCGAAAGCGCTGATCGTGCTTACTACAACGATTGTGCGGCACGACGCCGCTTGGGACCGCGCGATAGGCGAAGCCTGCGATACGCTTCGTGCTGAGGGCGAGTTTCACGTGAAACATTTCTTGTATTCACGCAACGGTTGCGGCACGGATGGCCATCCACGCATTCCGGAAGACGAGCAGATGGCCGCCGAACTAACCGCATACCTGGCTTCATTCGGCCCCGACCTCTGGCAGTAGCTTATGCGCTCGCAACGCAACGCATTTTTTATTTGATTCGTTTCTGCGATTTTGGTGGCACAAATCACAGAAACGTTGATTTTCCAACGATTTTTTATTTGACTGGTATTTGATTCGTATTTGACTCGCATATGACTGAAACGATATGCTGTTGCCATCAGTGGTGCACATCGCGCTATCAAGGAGTCTCATGCCGGAAGATCTCATTCAGCTTATTGACCAGCTCATCGCACGTTCCACGGAATCACAGACCGTTGAATTCAAAGCGTCAAATGATGACGCTTTCATGATCGGCAAAGACATTTCCGCACTCTCCAATGCGGCAGCCATCGAAGGGCAGGATTACGCCTATATGCTGTGGGGTGTGGATGATGTGACGCATGGCATCATCGGCACCACATTTAATCCGCTTGCAGCCAAGCACAAGGGACAGGAGCTTGAGTTGTGGCTACGCCTCAAGCTTTCCAAAAATGCTGAATTCAAGTTCATTCCCATGGACTATCGAGGGCATCGAACGGTTATCTTGCGCATTTGGCCCGCCACCGGATACCCCGTAGCATTCGACGGCACGGAATATATCCGTTCCGGTACGTCCACGCAGCCTATTGCCAAGAATTCGCAGAGGGAACGACGCCTGTGGGAAGTCACTAAATCAGAAGCATTTGAAGACCAGATAGCAGCCCAATGGCTCACTGCCGAAGAAACTTTGGCAATGCTGGACTGGAATACCTATTTTCGGCAAACAGGCACGCCGCTACCTTCAAATCGTACGGAAATTCTGCATTATCTTGAATCTGATCACATTATCAAATTCCTTGACAGTGGGCAGTATGCCATCACCAACCTTGGGGCATTGCTGTTTGCGGATGATCTGCAGCAATTCCCTACTGTTGCACGCAAGGCACTCCGACTCATCAAATATGACGGGGAACGTAAGTCCTCGCCGTCGCGTTCGCAAACATACGCCCACGGATATGCCGACCTTGACGATATCGCGGCCGTGCTACAGGCTTGGCTTCCGGAAAGCGAAACCATTGGGCGCGGCCTACGTGTTACGAACATCTCATACCCTCAGATTGCCGTCAGAGAGCTGCTGACCAACATGCTGATTCATCAGGATCTCACCGTCAGAGGCGGTGGACCGCTTATTGAAATCTTCAACAATCGTGTGGAGTTCTCCAATCCCGGAAGCTCGCTAATTCGACTGGAACGGCTCGTCAACGACCCACCTGAGGCGAGGAATCCGAAGCTGGCCGATTTGTCTCGACGTCTCGGCATGTGCGAAGAAGCTGGATCCGGTTGGGATAAGATCATCGATGCCTGCGAGACGGCACATCTCCCCTCTCCCGTAGTGCAGCAGTCCAATGATCCCGAGAGCAGCGCCAGCATTATGGTGCGGCTCTCCCAATACCGCCCGTACCCTGATTTGAGCCCAAGCGAGCGCGTTGACGCCTGTTATTGGCATGCCTGCATTCAGTTCGCGAATGGCGACTATCTCACCAATGCGTCACTGCGTGCCCGATTCGGCTTGGAAGACTCGTATTCATCCCCCATTTCACGCTTGATTCGGGAAAGTGTATCGTCCGGCTTCATCAAACCGGTCGACGCAAATGCACCTCGCAAGAAGATGGAATATATTCCAGGATGGGCGTAGCGCCATTTATTTGATTCGTTTCTGCGATTTTGGTGGCACAAATCGCAGAAACGTTGATTTTCCAACGATTTTTTATTTGACTGGTATTTGATTCGTATTTGACTGACGTGCGATCAGCAGGACTTCAATCGCGATACAAAGCGTGCGATTGCGGCACACTATAAGCACAGCAATCGCACGCTATTCGTTGTCAACTATCGACAATCACTCAACGTGATTATTCAACGTGATCAGAGTCGGTGTGATCGGTCAGATCTAGCTTGAATGGGTGGGCAGGCAGATTATTGTCATTAAACAACGGTGCCGGACCCCAACTACGCCATGCGTAACGCATCATAACCGGTTGCGGCACTTTCGGCGTGGCCAACGTAATCGTGCCGATACTGCGGCTGTTGATCGGAATACCGAATTCCGTAGCGTTGTAATCGACCACATTGACCTTCGCGTTGACCAGATCGTCAATATCGCAATCCACGAAAATCGCGGCGTAGGCTGGATGGAACACGCCATCGGCACCGGCAAGCTCGAAACCGGAACGTTCCGGCAAACGCACCAACGAAGGCAGGCTCTTGGCGAGCTCATCGCCGAAACTGTCGGGCGTAGTACCGCTGAAATGCAGGCCGTGCGCGTACCGGAAGAACAGACGCACGCGACCGCCTTCGTCGCAGCGGAAGCCCAGCACAGTCGGACCATACACCGGAATACGGCTCATACCATACACTTGGCGAAGCGCACAATTGCCGAGACGCTCGCCGGGCGTGCGCTTATCAACCGGGTGAATGTTGTTGTATTCACCGCAATCCATGGTGCAGATGGCGAACACGTTGTCGATGGACTGCGCGGCATCCCACTGGGCTTCGCGCAGCACCGGCCACAGCATCGGATCGCCTTCGCCCTCGTCGATCTTCTTGTCGATCCATTGCGGCAACTGCACGATCAGGAACGGCAGATTCTCGCTCCACAGCGCACGCCATTCGCCGATCATCATGCCCAGCAGCTCACGATAGGATCCGCAATATGGCTCGTCTTCCTCGCCCTGATACCACAGGAATCCCGCCAAGGAATAGGGCACAATACGCTCCAGCATGGCATGGAACGGACCTGTCGGACGCCACTGCGAGGTCGGCGTCATCGGTGGTGGCCACGGGCATTCGCCGTACTGTTGAGTCAGCGTATCCCACGTCACATCAGGGTCGGCTTCACGAGCTGCAGCAATCGACGCATTCCAAGTATCAGAACGCGACTGCCATTCGCTATACTCCAAATCGAACTGTTCCTGCGTTTTACCAGCGACCGCCTGCTCGTAGCGAGCAAGATAATCGCGCCCGGATTCGCTGGAATTCAGTGCATCCTCGCTCATCCAACAACTAATCGACGTACCCCCGATATAACAGTCGATAATGCCGATTGGAAGGTCGGAATCAAGTTCATCACGCAATTTTCGCGCGAAATAGTACGCTACGGCACTCATAACGCCACTGTTTTCGGGCGATGATTCCTGCCAGCTTGCCGCATGTTCGGCATTGCGATTAATCACGCCGGTTTTCGGCACATTGTAGAAACGCAGGAGCGGATCGGCGCAGTTTTCGAGGGATTCCTCAGCGTTTTCGCTGTTGCGTAACTCAAGTTCCATATTGCTTTGACCGCTGGCAAGCCACACTTCACCGATCAGCACGTCGTAATATTCGATGAAATCGTTGCCTGCGGTGACGCGCAACGTGTAGGGGCCGCCTTCGGGTTGTGCGGGCAGCATAACGCGCCACGGAGAAAAGCCGTTCTTGATCTCTTTGGAGGCGTACGCATGCGCCTGCACAATCACGGAACCATCGAAATCGCGTATTTCCGCTAAAACCTCAAGTCCGGCGCAATCGGCATCCAACGCACCGAACACGGCGATGGGTTTGTTGCGCTGCAACACCATATGCGAGGCGAAAATCGCGGCAACGTGCAGAACTCCTGCCGTGCTGCGGTCCTCAATATCACCGATTGCCGCCGTCATTTCAGATCCGGGCGCAGGACCAGTCGCAGTGACCATGGCATCTCTTCCTAATCAAAAATCCCTACGCGTTGTATCCTATGCCGCCTTCCCGTCAAAATACATGAAACTTGCCGTTGCCGCAACGGATTTTTACGGTTTCACGGCTCACTTTGTGGACCAGACACGCTGCAAGATGGAGGCTCCAGTAGGATAGACCCCAGTTTGCAGGACAAAATCCATGCATGAAAACACGAATTTCATCTGCGAATGGTAGAAACCCGAACGCTTTTCCAAGCGTTCACCCCACTACATAAAAGGAGTGCCAAGTACAATGACTGCACAAATCTGGTATGAGAACGACGGCGATCTCTCGGTCCTCGAAGGCAAGAAGGTTGCCATCATCGGTTACGGTTCCCAGGGTCACGCTCATGCGCTGAACCTGCGCGATTCCGGTGTGGACGTCGTCGTTGGCCTGCGTCCGACCTCCAAGTCCGTTGAGCACGCCAAGGAGCAGGGTCTGGAAGTCAAGTCCGTTCCGGAAGCCGCTGCTGAGGCCGACATCATCATGATCCTGGCTCCGGATCAGTACCAGCGCACCATCTGGGCCAACGACATCGAGCCGAACATCAAGCCGGGCGCTGCAGTCGCATTTGCCCACGGTTTCAACATCCACTACGGCTACATCAAGCCGTCCGAGGACCACCCGATCTTCATGGTCGCCCCGAAGGGCCCGGGCCACATCGTGCGTCGTGAGTACGCCGCCGGCCGTGGCGTCCCGGTCGTCGTGGCCGTGGAGCAGGATCCGGATGGCAAGACCTGGCCGCTGTGCCTGGCTTACGCCAAGGCTCTGGGCGCTCTGCGTGCAGGCGCCATCAAGACCACCTTCACCGAGGAGACCGAGACCGATCTGTTCGGCGAGCAGAATGTGCTGATGGGTGGCGTGAACAAGCTCGTTGAAATGGGCTTCGAAGTCCTCACCGACGCCGGTTACCAGCCGGAGATCGCCTACTTCGAGGTCTGCCACGAGTTGAAGATGCTCGTCGACCTCATGAACGAAGGCGGTCTGAACAAGGCCCGCTGGTCCTGCTCCGACACCGCCCAGTACGGCGACTATACCAACACCTGCATCGACGAGCATGTACGTGAGCGCATGCAGTACCACCTGAAGCGCATTCAGGATGGCTCCTTCGCCAAGGAGTTCATCGATGATCAGGACGCAGGCGCTCCGAAGTTCAAGCAGCTGCAGGAGGAGTACGGCAACGTGCGCATCGAGACCGTTGGTCCGAAGCTGCGCGCCATGTTCTCCTGGAACAACGGCAAGGATGATGACGCCGACATGGCCACCTTCACCGGCAAGATCGCCCGTGGCTGAGTGACTTAGGGCTTCGCTTGATTGGGATTCCGATCAAGCGGCCTCGGTCCATCGGAATCCGGTCAATTGGTCCCGATGGACCGGATCGCAAGCCTCAATTACCAATGGAAGGCCGTCGCCCGTTTGTGGGTGTCGGCCTTCCTCTATTTTCAGAAGATTTCACGGTTTTGAGGTTTCAAGGTTCCGAGATTCCAGAACCACGGTTCCAACGAATAACCCCGTACCCGAAAAAATGAGATCCTCGCCACCAATCCCCGGCCAACACAGGCAAGGGGGCCCTGAATCGACAGAAACCAGAAAAAACCATACCCCCATACGCGAAAAACTCTATTTATCGCACCAAACACCTGTCAGTGTGGCAAAAGGAGCCAACACAACGCAAAAGACCGCCGTCCGAACGAATCGGGCGACGGTCTTAATGCTTCAGATTCCGGCTCTCAGCTCGGAATCAGGCGATCTCACTGAACCTGGGTACGAGCGATCTTGCCGTTGAAGGACTCGGACATATCGGCATCGGCGTCCACCTGGTTGTTCCAGGAGAACATGGCGCGCAGCTTCGGACCAACGGTCTCCAGGTGCGGGTGGCTGTACTCTTCCTGCAGCTCCTTGAACTTCGGAGCGCCAGCGGCCTGATCATCCATGAACTCCTTGGCGAAGGAGCCATCCTGAATGCGCTTGAGCTGGTACTGCATGCGCTTCTTGGTCTCTTCGGTGATGACGGTGGAGGTGTAGTCGCCGTACTGGGCGGTGTCGGAGCAGCTCCAACGAGCCTTGTTCAGACCGCCTTCGTTGGCCAGATCCACCAGCATCTTCAGCTCGTGGAACACCTCGAAGTAGGCGATCTCCGGCTGGTAGCCAGCCTCGGTCAGCACGTCGAAGCCGAGGTCGCACAGGTGGTTGATGCCGCCCATAAGGACGTCCTGCTCACCGAACAGATCGGTCTCGGTCTCCTCGGTGAAGGTGGTCTTGATGGCGCCTGCACGCAGAGCGCCCAGAGCCTTGGCGTAAGCCAGGCACAGCGGCCAGGTCTTGCCATCCGGATCCTGCTCCACGGCCACGACGACCGGGACGCCACGGCCGGCGGCGTACTCACGACGCACGATGTGGCCCGGGCCCTTCGGGGCGACCATGAAGATCGGGTGGTCCTCGGACGGCTTGATGTAGCCGTAGTGGATGTTGAAACCGTGGGCGAAAGCCAGAGCAGCACCCGGCTTCAGGTTCGGCTCAACCTCTTCCTTGTACACCTTGGCCTGGTACTGGTCAGGCAGCAGGATCATGACCACGTCGGCTTCGGCAACGGCCTCGCCGACCGGCTTGACTTCCAGGCCCTGCTCCTTGGCGTAATCCACGGACTTGGAGGTCGGACGCAGGCCAACGACGACGTCCACACCGGAATCGCGCAGGTTCAGCGCATGAGCGTGACCCTGGGAACCGTAACCGAGGATGGCCACCTTCTTGCCTTCGAACACAGACAGATCGGCGTCCTTTTCGTACCAGATAGTTGCTGCCATGATTGGCGCTCCTTTTATTTTTTCTATCGCTTCGGGATCGTACTTTTCCCGAAAAATCTTTCGATTTCTGTTACTTGTTCGGTTGTTGCAACGGCTTGTGATTCCTAGGATGTTACTCCCCCCGGATTGTGTCCGAGGAATCACACCGCCTCTCCTGCGGAACTGTTTTAGTCCCGTTTTCTTTATATTGGTTGCTGACGTTCACATAGTGGTTATGTGTTGCGTCAAACGCTTTTTGTAAGGCTTCGGGCGATTCCACCCGGGCACCGCCGAAGCCCTCACGGACATCACTTGGTGAAATCGACGCCCTTAGTCTCCTTGCAGCTCAGCACCGCGACAAGGCAGCACACGGCCATCACGCCGAGGTACAGACCGACAGAGTGGACACCCCAATGATGCGACAGCCAAGTGGCAATGGTCGGCACGAATGCCGCGCCGACGATGGCGGCCAGGTTGTAGCCGATGCCGGAGCCGGAATAACGCACGTTGGCGTCGAACAGCTCCGGCAGGAACGCGCCGATCGGACCGAATGCGGTGCCCATCAGTGCAAAACCGATGCACAGGAACAACAGGCTGGCGGCGAAGTTACGCTGGCCGACGACCGCCGGATCAAGCAGGAACGGGAAGAGCAGCGCGAATGCCACGAGGCAGCAGGACGAGAAGACAATCACGCGCTTGCGGCCAAATTTGTCGGCATTCACGCAGGAGATGACGATGAACGCGGCGAACACGCAGATGGCGAGCATCAGCATGAGCAGGTATTCACGATTGGTGAAACCAAGATTACCGCCGCCCTGTTCGATAGTCTTGGTGCCCCAAGCGAGGGACCAGGTTGCCAGCGTGTAGAACAGCGTGTAGGTGACGGCCACCAAGAACGTGGCTTGGATGACTTCCTTCCAGCTCTTCTTGAACACTTCGGTCAGCGGGGACTTGACGACCTTCTTCTGCTCCTGGGCCATGCGGAAGATCGGGGTCTCCTCCATCTGCACTCGCACGACGAGGCCGACGATCACCAGAATCGAGGACAGCAGGAACGGCACACGCCAACCCCATGCCAGCATCGCATCGTTATCGTTGAACGTTTCCAACAGGAAGTAGGTACCGTTCGACAGGAAGAAACCGATCGGGGCGCCCAATTCCGGGAAGGAGCCATACAGCGCGCGCTTGTCTTCCGGAGCGTTCTCGGTGGCTACCAAAGCGGCACCCGACCATTCGCCGCCCAAACCGATGCCCTGCACGAAACGGCACAGGCACAGCGCGGCGACAGCCACAATGCCCCACTGGTTGTAGGTCGGCAGGCAGCCGATCAGGAACGTGGCGATGCCCATGGTCAACAGCGAAACCACCAGCGTGGTCTTGCGGCCCATGCGGTCGCCGAAATGGCCGAACACCAAAGATCCGAGCGGACGTGCGATGAACGCGATGGCGAAGGTCAGCAGGCTGGCTAGCAGCGCGACGGTCGGATTGGTGGTGTCTCCGAAGAACACCTTCGGGAAATAGTTCGCAGCGGCGGTGCCGTATGCGTAAAAGTCGTAGAACTCGATGGCGGTGCCGACCATGGAAGCGGCGATCACGGTTTTCACCGAATCGCGCACCATTGCCTGCGCTTTACCAGCGGCTGCTTCGACTGCACTCATTGGATTACTCCTGTTACGTCTGTCATGTGCTACCGGCTCCCAGCATGCGCCGATAACGTCTTTCTTCTGTTCTCTTGTTGCAGTCTTCATTTCGTTGCCTTACGCCTTGTGGGCGGCAACAAAAAGGCCCCGCAGTATGCAGGGCCATCAACGTGTGTGTTTTGCGCGCCTCAAACCCTGCCTCCGTTGGCGAGGGATTGAAGCTGCATTGCTCGAATCAGTCCGCCAACGAAAGCGGAATAATAATTCGTGCGGACAGCAGTACGCGTGCAACCATTCCGTTCATCGTGGCGAACCTCCTTTCGCAAAGTCTTGTATTCGGCGGGCGATCCGCTCGAACTAAGCCGTAAAGATAAGCGCGTCCACATACCCTTTCTACTAAAGGTTCACTATGTGGACGCGCAATTTTGAATTTGATATTCGTTTTTCGGATTATCTCAGATCATCCAAATCATTTCAGCAGCAACGTCAGCACGCCCGCAACAGCCATGCAACCGGCGGCAACAGCGAAAATCAGCAGATATTCGCCAGTCACCGCAATCGCAATCGCGCAAACGACAGCGCCAATCAACGAACCGAACGTATTCGCCAAACTGAACGCGGCCAACGAACGACCAACGGAACGCACATCCGGCAACGCCGCAAGATTCAACCCTTGGCTCACGCCGTCGTACACCACATACGCAAAACCTGCAAACAGCGCATACAACGCGACTGCCATCGCTCTATCGATCGGTGTCAACGGAAGTACTACAGCAACCACAAACAACAGGCAGGCGGCAATCGCGGGAATACGGGAATCCTTGAAAGCGCGGGCGATACGACCAAGCAGAAGCGCAGCCAACAGCGATCCGACGAATGCGGCAACGGCCATCACCGACATAACCGCAGCCGCTCCGGACAAACCAAACATGGTGACCTGCGAAACATCGCCCAAACCATCCTGCGCAAGATACCACTGGTAAATCGCAATGCCGGAAGTGGCTGCGATGGCAAACATGCGCGCGGCAAACGCAATGAAGAACTTCGGAGCGCCCTTCGGCGGACGATACTGCGAAAAATAATCACCCTTCTTCACACCCTCACGAGGCAAATAGCTGCTGGAACCCTCAAACGGCAACACCAGCAACGTAGCCACACCAGCCATCACCAGGCACAACGCAAACACCATCATGGCGAAACGCGTGGTGCCATCCCAACCGGAATCGTCGGCAGCCCACGTAATCGAAACGGCCGCGATAATGCCCAACACCTGGCCGAACGCTTGGCCAACGCCACGCCACGCGTCCGCACGATCACGGAACTTGTCAGGCACGCGCTCACCGAAAGCGGCCGCCAGCGGCATCGACACCATCGCATATCCGATCAGCGCGAACAGCCAGAACACGATGACCAACGGCATGAAATCGCATGCGGAAAGAATCGCCACCGACGTGGCAGTCAGCACCGTGCCGGCGATGATCCACGGGGTGCGGCGGCCCAGCGGGCAGTACGAATGGTCGGATCCGACGGAAATCCACGCGTTCATCAGGAACGTCAGCAGCGTGCCAACGACACTGAGCAGCGCCAGATCGGTGACGCGGTTGGTGCCGGAAAGACGGCTGATGGTCTGCGGAATGAGCACGGAGTTGAGCGCGGCCATCGGCGCGGTGAACAGCAGCGCGCCAAGCGCGAAGCCGGCGGTGAGACGATGCACCTGCGGTTTGGTGGGCGTGGTGCCGTCGGGCGCGGTCATCGGATCGCGCAGGTCAAGGAACGACGATTCGAGGTTCGGCACAGCGGCGTCGAGATGGGCGAACGCGGTCAGGGGGGAGCCACCTTCCGTGTTGATGCGGGTCTGCTGCACTTCCGGGCGTTCGTTGGAGGCCTCGGGCACGCGCGGATTCTGCTGTACGGCCAAGCGCTTCAGGGCCGCTTTGGTCTCTTCGGTCAGCGTTTTTTCGTAATCGGGACGGTCATCGATGCCGGGGCGCACGAACACCTGACCCGGCAGCGGCTGCGGCCGCATTGGAGGCTGCTGCTCATCTGCATTATGTTGATTGTCTTCAGTCATCTCTTGTTTCTATTCCTGTTTTTCTTGTTTTATATTGTCGCTTCTCGTTCTTGCTTCTATTTCGTTGCTCGTTTCGAAATGTCACACGAATATTCAGTACATATGAAAATCGCCCGGACGCACTGCAACAGCGCATTCGAGCGATTCTTTCGGCGGAATCAACCATATCAATACGTCCTGTCAGGCAGCAGAAACATGCGATGGCAATCTCAATATCGATATCGCATAAGAAAAGCCCGGATGCGATTATCGCTTCGCATCCGGGCCGGTTGTGTGAGTCTGTTCAGTTATGATTGCGGATTCTGTACCGTTCGATCAGCCCTTGACTGCGCCGGAGGTCACGCCTTCGACGATATAGCGCTGCAGGAACAGGTACAGGATGAGAATCGGCAGCATGGCCAGCAGCAGGGCCGCCATGATCAGGCCGATGTCGTTGGAGTAGGTGCCGTAGAAGATCTGGGTTGCAATCGGAATGGTGTACAGTTCGCGACGGCCCAGAACCAAGGACGGCAGCAGGTAGTCGTTCCAGAACGCCATGGCATCGATGATGGCGACGGTGGCGACGGTCGGCTTAAGCAGCGGGAACACGATCGTCCAGAAGGTGCGCCACTTGGAACAGCCGTCGATGCTGGCCGCTTCTTCAAGCTCGTTCGGAATGTTCGTCTTGATCGCGCCGTGGAACATAAACACCGCCAGAGAAACCGAGAAGCCGGTGTGCATGAGAATCAGCGTGATACGGCTATTCAACACGTCGAGCAGGCCGCCATAGACGGAGACGAGCGGAACCATGAGCACTTGGAACGGAATGACCATGGAGGCCACCATGAGTGCAAACACCATGCCGCCGAACTTCCACGAGGGGTTGCGCACGATTACGTACGCGCACATCGCGGAGAACAGGATGGTCAATATGGTTGCGCTGATGGTGATGATCGCGGAGTTGCCGAACACGGTGACGAAGTTCATCTTGTCCATTGCCCTGGGGAAGTTCTCCAGGGTGAACCCGTGCTTACCGATCAGTGCCAGCGGAGCGGTGTTGATGTCTGCCTTGGTCTTGAAGACGTTAATCACGACCAGGATGAACGGTGCGATGAATAGCAGCAGCAGAATCGTCAGAACGACGATCATCAGTGCATGCAGGACCTTAGTGCGAGTGCTGACTTGACCCTTCATTATGCTGCCACCTCACCCTTCTTGCCGAAGTACACCTGCAGCATGCCGATCACTGCGCAGACGATGAAGAGGACCAACGCCTCCGCCTGACCGGTGCCATAGTTCTTGTAAACGAATGCCTGATTGTAGACGTGCATTGCTGCGAGCACCGACTGGTTGAACGGTTCGCCCTTGGTAAGCGAAAGGTTCAGGTCGTACACCATGAAGCAGCGGGTGGTGCTCAGGAAGATGCACTGAACGAAGGAGGAGCGCATCAGCGGGATGACCACGTGCCACATGGCCTTGCCCTTGTTGCAGCCATCGATCATGGCCGCTTCCTTCAGGCTCTGGTCAACGCTCATGAAGCCTGCCACGTAAATCAGCATCATGTAGCCTGCGTACTGCCAGACCGAAACGAGAATCAAGCAGAGCATTGCGCCGTTTGGCGTGGAGAGCAGCGATGCGTGGTCTGTTTGCGTCGCTGCTTCGGCGATAGCCACGAATGCGCGGTTGAAGACGAACTTCCACACGTAGCCCAGAACGATGCCGCCGATGAGGTTCGGAATGAAGAAGCCCGCACGGAAGAAGTTCTGCCCCTTGATGCCGCTGGTCACGAGGTAGGCCAGCAGAAAGGCGACGATGTTGGTGAGGATGACGGCGATGACGGAGTAGATGAAGGTGCGTCCAAGCGACTGCCAATATGCGGTGTCGGCAAGAGCCGCCTTGTAGTTTTCGAGACCAACGAACGGCTTCGTTGTCGAAACGCCGTCCCAGCTGGTGAATGTCAGATAGAGGCCATAAAAGAACGGCAGGATCACCACGGCGAAGAAAAGAATCGTCGCCGGACCACCGAACATCAGAAACTGGCCGATTTTATAGGAAAGCTTATTCTGTTTCATGATGGATCCCATACGTGCCGGGGATGTAAGGTCCGCCGCAGGAAGGAAGCGGCGGACCCTGCATCATGGTGCATTATTTGGAAGTTCAGGCGGTTGCGCCGGTGAACTTAGCGGTCTTCCAGTAGTCCTGGATGTCCTGGGCGAGGCCTGCACGGTCCTCTTCACCTGCGAGCCACTTCTGGAAGGCCGCGCCGAGCACGGAGAAGTGGTCGTCAGGCAGGTAGTTGTAGTTGCCGATCAGCTTGCCGGCGTCAGCGTAGGACTTCACGGACTTACCCAGCGGATCGGATGCTTCAATCTCGTTGTTCTTGAACGGGGAGATCAGAGCGGCATCCTTGGAGATGAACTCCTGACCTTCCTTGTCTTCGGCAAGCCAGTTCAGGAAGTCCTTGGCGGCCTTACGCTGCTCGTCGGAGGTGTTGTCGGAGGAGTCGATGAAGAAGTACTTGGAGCCGCCGCCGACAAGCTTCTCATTGGAGCCGTCATCGGTGTTCTGCGGAACCGGCATGAGGCCCATGTTCTCGGTGTAATCGTACTGGTTAAGCACGGACCAATCCCAGTTGCCGCCGAACATGAAAGCAATCTCGCCCTCGGCCAGCTTCTGCTCAGTCACCTCACGCTCGGCGGAGATGGCGGAGGACTTGGCGTAGTTGTTGTCCTTCATCACGTCGAAGAAGTCCATCAGGGAGTTCCACTTGGCATTGGAGCTGAGGTCAACCTTGCCGTCGTTAAGATCATGGCAGAAGGCATCCGGGTCTTCCTGCTCCTCGTAAACTTCCGGCAGGAAGTGTGCGGCGAGGGACCAGTCTTCCTTCATGACGCCGGTCGGGGACTTCATGCCACCAGCCTTGAGCTCGTCGATCAGCTTCTTGAAGTCATCGAGGGTCTTGTAGTCTTCCGGCTTGAATTCCTTGCCAGTGACCTTCTTGATGGCGTCGGCATTGTAGATCAGGCCACGAGCTTCGATGGAGACCGGGAAGCCGTAGGTCTTGCCGTTAATGCTGATGGCGTAGTCAGTGTCTTTGACCCAATCCTGGTCAGACAGGTCGACGGCGTGCTCTTCAGCCAAGGAGTAGATGTCCTTGGCATCGACCATGGAGATGGTGTACGGATCCTTGGATGCGTACTTGGTGGCGAGATGCGCTGCGACGGTGTCGTTGGAGTAGTAGACCTCGACGTCTACGCCCTTCTCCTTGGAGTATTTCTTGGCCATGTCCTCCATCTGGCTTTCAATCTCGACCTTGGAGTTGAAGATAGTGACCTTGGTTCCGCTGGAGCTTGACGATCCGCACGCGCCCAGCATGCCGACGGTCATCATAGCAGCCACGACTGCTGCACCGGCTTTCTTCCATGAAGAGAACTTATTCATTTCCAATCCCTTTCTATCCACGATCCACCCCGCAGCTTTGCTTGGTGAAGTGATATCGAACAGCGAGACCCAACCTTCCTTGTTGTGTTCCTCGGTTCTTGATAGATGACTTTATCAAACCGGTTCGAGCCTTGTCAAACCGGTTTGAGAAAACCTTGGAAAGCCCCTCATCATCGGCGTGTTGCAACGCCTTGAGGCGTTGCAATCATTGAAATTGACACAGTTAATAAAAAAAAATGGCGTGTGGTACAATGACCGTCAAAACCGCACAGCCCGCCCCAACACCTGTGATACAGCTGTGCATCGCAACGAAGGCGTGCGTTTTACGGAGGACAAATGGCATCCTGGCTCAACAATGCGATTTTCTACGAGGTTTATCCGCAGTCGTTCAACGATACGAACAGTGACGGCATCGGCGATTTCCAAGGCATCATCAACAAACTCGACTACATCAGCAACCTCGGCTGCAACGCAATCTGGATCAACCCCTGTTTCGACTCATCGTTCTACGATGCCGGCTACGACGTACGCGACTACTACGCCACCGCCGAACGCTACGGCACCAACGAAGACCTGCACCGACTGTTCGACCGCGCACATGAATTCGACATGCACGTATTGCTCGACCTGGTGCCAGGGCACACCGCAATCGACAATCCATGGTTCCTGGAATCCGGCAAAGGCACGCGCAACGCATGGACCGACCGCTACATCTGGCGACCGATGACGCAATCGCCGAATCTGAACTCGCCCTACGAATCGATCCGAGGCTTCCTTGGCGGCATCGCGGAACGCCCCGATGCCGCGGCTGTCAACTGCTTCTCCACGCAAGCGTGCCTCAACTACGGATTCGGAACCGTCACCGAAGACTGGCAGTTCGCCGCCGACTCACCCGAAGCACAAGAGGGACGCCTGCTCATCCAAAACATCATGGATTTCTGGCTCGGACTGGGCGCGGACGGTTTCCGCGTAGACATGGCCGGCAGCCTCGTCAAGGAAGATCCCGACTATTATTGGACCAAACAGCTGTGGCGTCAGGTGCGCGCGCACCTGGACGAAACCCACCCCGATGCCGTGCTGGTCTCGGAATGGGGCGATCCAGTCAATGCGCTGCACTCCGGATTCGACATGGATTTCCTCCTACATTTCGGCCCCTCGCACTACCTCGACCTGTTTCGAGAGAACCCGTATTTCTCCGCCTCCGCCACCGGTGACATCAAGGCGTTCGTAGACACGTATCAGGCCATGCTCGCCGACACCAAAGGACTGGGATACATCTGCGTGCCGTCGGGCAACCATGACATGATCCGCATGCGCGACACTCTCACCCCGGGCGAGATGAAACTCGCCTTCGCGTTCCTGCTGACCCTGCCCGGTTGCCCGTTCATCTACTACGGCGACGAAATCGGCATGCGCTACGAGCACGGGCTGCTGTCGAAGGAAGGCGGCTACGAACGTACCGGATCCCGCACGCCGATGCAGTGGAATCGCAATACCAACGCCGGTTTCTCGGCGGCGCACAGCGGAGACCTGTATCTGCCGATCGACCCCTCCGACGACCGTCCGGACGTGGCTTCGCAGGAAGGCGACGCAGCGTCGCTGCTAGAAACGGTACGGTCGTTCAACACCTTGCGGCTGGCTCATCCCGCGCTGCAGGCCGACGGAGCAATCGTATTCCTACATGCCGAGGACCATGCCCACCCACTGGTATACGCGCGCAGCGCAGGCGACGAGCAAATCGTAATCGCCATCAATACGTCCGACGCCGACGCAAGCTGCACGCTGCCCGACGATTACGCGGACCGGCTTGCGCACGCCGACGTCCTGCTGGCGATTGGCGACGCGGCGGCCCGCTGCGACGGCACCTTGCTGCATACGCCCGCCGGCAGCGCGACGATATTCGGATAAGTCGCAATATACGATCAGGGGGCATTTCGACCAAGTCGCGAAATGCCCCCTGATTACTGTGGAAGGCTCGTTCAGGAACGCTCAACCTTACGTCCCTTCGCATCGATCTCACCATCGACACGGCGAAAAATCCAGTTGTAAATCCATGCGCAGCAGTATTGCGGTAGCGAAATACCCATCATCAGCAATAGCGGAATAGCATAGACGAAAAACTGCACGTATAACGCGGCGAAAGCGGCAAGTATCACCAGCATGCACAGCGTACATGGGAAGAAGCCAAGCGCGAGTTTCGCCGCGTTCCTCAGCATCGTCGACGTGGGATTGTCGTAACGGGACAGCAACGGGAAAAAATACTGCGCAATCGCAATGATGACCAGTCCGGCGAACACCACGACGATCATCATCGGAATACGCAAAACGTCCGACGACCAAGCGAGCATGCCGTCGACCGTCAGCACCGCCGCAGCCAACAGGAATGCCAGCCACGGCAGCAACGACTGCTTGAGGTTGCGCTTGAACGAGTCAAAAAACTGGCGCGCCACATACGTCTCCTCATGACGGACCATGTGCCACAGCACGTTGTGCATGGCCGTGAACGAAGCGCCAGCCGTAACAATCGGAATGCAGCAGAGCAACGTGAGCACGTTGAGGATGATGAGATCGAACAACACACCCATGATGGTGAAAAACATGTTGTTCTGATCGAACAGGTTCGACATCTTTGACATACTGCACACCTTACCCGCTTGTGCTTGGATTTCAGCTGATTCTCGGGAAAAACGATTTCTTGAGAACCAGAATGCGAATCGTCCTTCCTGAAGGAGAGGTGACAAGAAGGACGATTACAGATTTATAGATGCACGCGCGATCAAGCGACGATTGGCGGATTGGCGATCAGATCGTCCGTACGATGTTCACCCGCGGAATCACGCCATGCGAGCGTGGCGACCGGCGTGGTGTTCTCCACACCAAGACCGCGCCCCGGCTCGAACGTAAGCGTAGTCTCGGTAGTTGCGCCCTTCCACGTGAAGCTGATGGACGTGTCACCGTCGGCGCTGTACGAAAAGGTTCCGTCGAACGCGTCAAGCTCATTGCGGAACTTGGCGAGCGCATTCAACGCCTTCACCACCGGACGCTGCAGATTCTCATCAATCTCAGCAGTGGAATAATAGTGACGATTGATATCGCGGCCATTGTTAGTCTTGCGCAGCAACTCCATGTCGTTCTTGCCGGCAAGCGCGCCAACATAGTAGACCTGTGGAACGCCTGGCAGGAAGAACTGCACTGCGCGAGCCGCAATATAGTGCTGATCGTTGCATCCCAGCGCCGAATAGTAGGTGCTGTTGACCTGGTACAGGTCAAGATTGGATGCGGCGGCACCGGTAGCGGCTTGCGATTCGCCGTGAGTGTTCGCATGAATGGTGTTGACGAGATTGTCGACGTCCTCATCAGGCACGAGGCCCTTGAGCGAACGGTCCAGCTGGTCAGAGCCGATGTCGATCACACCTATGCCATCATGCGTGTCAAGCACGGTGACGGCATTGTTCGGACGGATGTCGGTCCAATGCGCGACCGGCTCAACGTGACCGGTATTCAGCGAGTGCAGCAGCAGCGGCGGAAGCGCGAAATCGTAGACGCGATCGACCTTCGACGCAATCTCAACCTGCTTCTTGTAGTAGGAATGCACTTCGATGAGGATTTCCAGGCCGCGCTTGACACCCTCCTCACGCAGACGGGAGATGAGCTTGAACGTCTTCGGAGTCATGAAGCAGCTTGTGCCGGCTTCCTTAGCGCCGTAGCCGACGGCGTCGAGACGAATGTAGCTGACGTGGGATGCGGCCATCTGATCGAAAATCGACATCAGGTATTCCCAACCCTTGTCGGAATCCGTGTCAATGTCGACCTGCTGCGGGGTGAAACTGACCCAAACCAGGCGGGTCTTGCCTGCGAACTTGTAGTGGGTGAACGGCAGGCCCGGACGCGGACGGTAGATGCCGGCCAAATCCTCTTCGGTGGCGCCGTTCGGGAAGACGGAGCTCATGGTCAGGAACATCGGGTAATACTCGGATTCCTCGCCCTTTTCAAGCACGTCTTGGAACTGCTTGGACTCCCAGCTCATGTGGTTGACGATAGCGTCGACCATGATGCCGTGGGTCTTGGAAAGTTCGGCGACATCGTCCCAGCCGCCGAGGCGCGGGTCGACCTTGGTGTGGTCGATGGGGTCGAAGCCTGTATCCGCGCCGTCGAATGGAGTGAAGAACGGCAGGATATGCACGCCGTCATACACGCCGTCGAAGCGGGTGCGCAGGATGTCGGTCATCGAGCTAAGAGTGCCATCGCCGAGACGATCGGCGTAAGTGATGAGTTGCACTTTGTTTTTCATGGGACCTCCCTTGGCTCATGGGCGCGGGTGCAATTTGCGTGCGTCTACCTGTTTGCTGTTTATATGTGTTTATGACTGTGTTGCACGTACTTGCGCGCATTGCCTGCGCATAAGTACGTACGGATTTACGTACTCACGTACGTATCGAACCGGTTCGATGCTACCTCGAGAGAGGCGTTGTTGTCCAGTCCGAAGGTGGCAATGCGCGTGTCGAACCGGTTTGATTCGGTGTTCTATGCAACCCGGCGTTCCAATGCACAGCATCAACGCGTGGTATCGCCTGGCACCAGCGTCATGGGAATAAGCACGTTCGGCTCGAACGGCTTGGGAATATTCTTGCGTGAAGCGTTAGCTGCGGCCACTTCCTCATTGGCAATCGCCTGCACAATATGGTCGGCTGCCGACTGTGCGATCGCCGAGAAATCCTGCGCGACCGCGGTCAGCTTCATGCCGGCCAAATCGGTTAAATACGTGCCATCGTAGGCAACGATCTGCAGCTCGTTAGGAATGGAAATTCCGCGGCTCAACGCTTCGCGCACGCAGAACGACGCACCAATGTCGGAACTGACCACGGCATCGACGCCGTCGGTCGCCACCTTGTCGAGCGCATTGCTGACCGCACGATGATAGCCGGCAAAATCCATCACTTCGCCAGCTTCAACATACTCGTATTTCACGCCTGCGGAGGTCAATTCCTGTTCCAACGTGAGGTAGTAGCGCACCGTCGGGAACGTGGTCTTTCCCAAATCGAACGATCCTTCCTCGACTTCTCCGCGCGCAGCCAAATCGAAGAATTGATCTCGCGGACCGCCAATCATCACCACATGTTTGGCACCATTGCGGATCAGCATCTGCGCAATCAATCGCCCACCCTGCTCGTGGTCGGATCCAATCGACGAAATACCGTCTCCAAGCACACGGTCGAACGCGACGATCGGGCGATGAATCGACGTCCAATAATCGCCGGGATGCGAAGTGTGCGCACACATGACGATGCCGTCCATCATGTGCCGACGCAACATGTCGACATACTGGATTTCGCCGTCCGCCTCATCTGCGGTAGAGCACAACATAGTGCGTAATCCTTGCGCGGCGAGCGCATGCTGCAGATGTGCGGTAAACGTTGCAAAGAACGGGTGGCGGATGGTGGGCACGATGACGCCGACCAGATTCGTACGATCATGATACAGATTGCGGGCAAGCTCGTTCGGCACATAATTGAGCAGTTGCATGGCTTTGCGCACACGTTCGCGCATGTCATCAGACACGTACCCGTTGCCGTTCACCACCAGCGAGACGGTGCTCAGAGACACCCCGGCCTTCTTCGCCACATCGCGCATGCCGACCATGATCGCACCTTCCCCGTTATCACTGTTCTATCGCTGTATTCTCACGCGCTTACCACGCGCCTCTCGCGAGATATTATACTTATTTTCACATTCTCTCGAACCTGTTCGACAGTCCGGTGTGTATATCGTTTGACGGGGGCACCCCTCACTTTATTTCCATCATGTGTTTTTTTGATGATCCCTTGAAATCACATTCATGGATCACTTTTGCACTGCAGTCGATACTGCATCGATGGAAGATACATCATGCACAACATCTTGCAAAACATCACAATTACGCACAACGAAAGAGACGGCACAAAGCTTGCGATATACACGCTCACTTTGCGCCGTCTTCTTGTATTGATGATGACCTACATTGCGATCATTGCGATCAGTCGGTCGGAACGTCACCAGCGTTGCATCCGGACTGGCAGCCTTGATGTCGGTTGCGCTCAGATTTCTTTCACGTTACTCAGCGACCGCCCGTGTAACGTGAAAATTACGCCGGATTGACGAGCAGCGCAATGCCGAAACCAGTGGCCACGCAAATGAGAGGCACCGCGACGGTTGCTATTCCATAGCCCAGAGCCAGCGTAAAACGACGCTGGCGAATCAATGAAACCACTTCGTTGAGCGCTGTGGAGAATGTTGAGAAACCACCGAGAAATCCGACAACGAACATCATGACCGTGCCCATATCCACCGATTGTGAATAGTAGGACATCATGGCGATGCCCGCGCATAGCGAGGCGACGCCGTTGATGACGAGCGTGGATAGCGGGAAGTTGCGGTTCGTTCTCCGATTCTCGCGATTCCAGCCTCGTTGAATTGACACGTCGAGCACGTAACGGGCCATGGCTCCCAGACCGCCGAACAGACAGATCATCCACATCATCAGCGCACCTCCCCGGTAGCCGGGTCGGCGACAAGCGAAATCTCCGCAGTGATCGGTTTGGGCTCGAAGCTGGGCGGAAGCGGGTTGGCCGGCTGCCGGATCGGCTGCGACTGCTGCTGGGGCTGCTGGATTGGTTGCGACTGCTGAATCGGCTCGGGCAGCTGCCCCAAGTCTGGAGTATCCGGCTCGCGCAACAACGGCTGCGATGGCTGTGTCAGCTGAGGAACGGCCAGCGGAGGAATCTGCGGAACGCGGCCTGTCTGCATAGGCTGGATGGCGGTCGGCGGCACGGTTGGCGTTTCGACTCGCGGAACCTGTCCCGTCTGTGCAATCTGCTGGGCCGCCTGCGCGGCCTGCTGCGCCGCCTGCGCGGCTTCCATTGCGGCCTGCGCGGCAGAACGCGCCACGTCGGCCACTTTCACATGGCGTACGCCCTGCGTGTCCGATTCGGCAGAATCGGACACGGAAACAGCTGAAAACGCACCCCGAACCCGCTTTCGAGTACTCCGTGACAGCAGTGCCTGCATCAGAACCACGCCGGCGGCGGCAGTGAGCAAACCGCCTGCAAAATTTCCCGCAAGATAGCCAAGCGCACTGGCGATATGCCGCTCGTGCAGACCTTCCATCGTTTCCAGCATCACGCCGGACATCGTCGAAAGCCCACCGAGCAAGCCGAGCCCAACACCACGGCTGACAGCCTGCCGCACCCGGCGACGCAGCCACGAAGCGGTCGCCATGAATTCGGTCAGCATCGCGAACAGGAAGCAGGCGACCATATTCGACACAAACGTGCCCACAACGAACGGCGTCCCGCTGACCGACGGCAGAAGCATATCCAACGCATGCCGACAGCCGACTCCAACAAATCCACCGACGAACACCACAACATACATCAGTCCGTCGGCGAGCGGATTGAACCGCGCCTGCATACGTTTCATCGGTGCCAGGGGAATCGTAGGCGGATCCATGGTGTTAGCGGCGGGCGCGGTTGCACCAGCATGCGTCACCTCAACAGTGTCGATTGTCTGCGTGATGGGATGCGAGTCCTCACCCGCAGTCACCACGTCTCCCGGCGATTGTTCTTGCGATTCCATTGCGCTCCCCCTGTACTGGCCTCCTGCGGACAGCGTTGTTCCGCCCATAGGCCGTGCAACAACGAGCTGGGCCGCGGTTGCCGCCTTCCTAACGCATATGAGTTTACACGGAGCGCCAACGTATGCACCCTGGATGTCCGATTCCGCAGATTCGGACATCCAGAGTCCAGCCGAATTCAGCCAGGCTCAGTCAAGCCGGGCATCACACAGCCGCCGCATCGCAGGTCGCACCTCGCGCTCCTCCTCGCCACTGAACAGCACCACCAGATAGTCACCGGCACGCAGCCGTGTATCACCGCGCGGCACGATCTCGCTTTCGCCGCGACGCAGGCCGATGATCAGACACCCAGACGGCCAACGCACGTCACGCACCCGCTTGCCGTCCGCAATCGCCCCCATTTCCAATGGCAGTTCCATAATGCCGCTGCCCACATGGCTTGCGATCGCCATCTGCATGCCTTGCGCGCGCACGTACCGCTCCAGCAACTCCCCATAGATCGGTTTGGTGCGCAGCAGATCGGACACCAACAGCGCGATGAAAGCGACAGCCGCGACCGGCAGCATATGCGTCAACGTTCCGGACATCTCCACAGCCAACAGAATCGACGTGATCGGCGTTTTCACGGACGCGGCGAGCGTGCCCGTCATCACGCATACCGCAAACACCGCCACTGCGTCGGATGGCAGATCACCGAATCGATGCAACACTTCACCGCAGATGCCGCCGGCCAGCGAACCGACCGCAAGAATCGGCATGAAAATACCACCAGGCGCGCCTGAGCCGAAACTCGTGGATGTGAACAGCATCTTCGCCACGAACAGCAGACACAGCATTCCCAAGCCGACGCGCGCATGTTCGGCGGTATCAATCAGATTCGAGCCGCCGCCGAGCACATCGGGCAACCAGATGCCGACAGGCAACGCGATCGCAATCGCAATCATCGGGCGGCTCCATGCCGGCAGTTTGCCGTACAGCGTCTGGAAGCCAAGCAACGAGCGGTTCATCAGCGAACCAACCAAACCGGCCACCAATCCCAACGGAATCAGCCACACATACTCTTCCAACGACAGCTGACCGATATCACCGAAATCCAAAACCGGACGCAGACCGAAACAGTATTTTGAGACGAAATCGGCGGTCAGCGATGCGGCGGTGGCGCCCATCAGAATCGCAGGGGAAAAACTCCGATGCACCCCTTCCAAAGCGAACATCATACCGGACAGCGGCGCGCTGAACGCGGCGGACAAGCCGGCCGCAGCACCGGCAGTGACCAGATAATGCTCCTGCATGTCCTCACGGCGGCGGCCACGCAAACGGTGGGACACACACTGCGCGCCCGACGCACCAATCTGAATGGACGGCCCCTCACGGCCGAGCGACAGACCAAACAACGCGCCCAACAGTCCACCGACGAAACGGACTGGCAGAATCGTCTGCCAACGCATCTTCAAGCCGCCTATCACCACGCCGTTGGTCTGCGGGATGCCGCTGCCACCAGCCATCGGCTCCTTGCCGACCATCCACGCGATCGCCAGCGCGGCCGCCACCGCGGCAACCGCCCACGGCGCAATCAGCCACGGGATCTCGCGAATCCGCGCATATATCCAACGGGACGCATCCGTGCCGTATTCGATGCCGAGACGGTATACGACAACCAGCAATCCTGAAACCAGACCAATGACTATGCCGGCCGCCGCCATCTTCCACTTCAAGTGGTCGAATCGCGGAATCAGCCGGCGGATATCATGTGCCGCGTCGTTACCAGTCAAGCCGGGAAATTCGTTGCAGACGGTCAGTCGACCAGCGAATTGATCTGGATGACATGGTCGCGCTGTGGGCCGGTGCCGATCACGGAGATACGGCAGCCGGACAGTTCCTCAAGACGCTTGACGTAATCCTGACAGGTCTTCGGCAGATCATTGAAGTCGTGGATTTGGGAAATATCCTCGTCCCAACCCGGCATGGATTCGTAGATTGGTTTCGCCGCCGCGAATTCGGACTGATCAGTAGGCATATCGTCGCGGCGTTCGCCGTTGACATCATAGGCCACGCACAACGGGATTTCCTTCAGGCCGGTAAGCACGTCAAGCTTGGTGAGCACGATGTCGGTCAGGCCGTTGACCTGAGCCGCATAACGATTGACGACCGCATCGAACCAGCCGCAACGACGCGGGCGACCCGTAGTCACACCATACTCATGACCCTGCGCACGCAGCCACTCGCCATCCTCGCCAAACAGCTCAGTCGGGAACGGACCTTCGCCCACGCGGGTCACGTATGCTTTGGAAACGCCGATCACGCGGGTGATCTTGGTCGGGCCGACACCGGTACCGGTGCATGCGCCGCCGGCGGTCGGGTTGGAGGACGTGACGAACGGATACGTGCCGTGATCCACGTCGAGCATGGTGGCCTGGCCGCCTTCGAACAGCACGGTCTTGCCTTCGTCAAGTGCCTTATTGAGCACCAGCGAGGTGTTGGCCACGTACGGCTTCAGACGTTCGCCGAGCTTGAGCAGCTCGTCGGTAGTCTCGTCCACGTCGATCGGACGACGGTTGTACAGCTTGACGAGCATCTGATTCTTCTGATGCAGGCTCGCCTCGACCTTGTCATGCAGATGTTCGGCGTTGAACAGGTCGTGTACGCGGATGCCGACGCGGTTGATCTTGTCCGCGTAGGCCGGACCGATGCCGCGGCCGGTGGTGCCGATCTTATGCTTGCCAAGGAAGCGTTCGGTCACCTTGTCGAGCGTGCGATGGTACGGCGCGATCACGTGCGCGGCTTCGCTCACCAGCAGTCGGGAGCAGTCCACGCCACGGCTTTCAAGACCGTCGATCTCCTCGAACAGCACTTCGGGATCGACGACGACGCCGTTGCCGATCACGGGGGTCACGTTCGGGCTGATGATGCCGGAGGGCAGCAGGTGCAGCGCATACGATTCGTCACCAACGACCACGGTATGGCCCGCATTGTTGCCGCCATTGAAACGCGCAACATAGTCGACCTTGGTGCCGATAAGATCGGTCGCCTTGCCCTTACCTTCGTCGCCCCACTGGGCACCGATCAAAACAATTCCAGGCATGTTGTTGCACCTCCGCGCGTATGCGATTTCGCCTCAAAGCCTTACCCAAGGCCTTACAAAGACTACCCTGCGCCCTCTACCGGATATCTGCCGGATATGCACCGATCGGCCGTTGAAACTAGTCAGTTCCATCGTTTTCGTCTCATACAACGCGACACACCCACCGTGCCGCACACGCCGCATGCATTACACGGCGCGTGCGGCATCACACTACTTCAACGCCTTGCCCGCGCTGCCAAGCTGCCTGCAAGCCTCCACCACGCGTGCGGCCATGGCGCTTTCCGCTTCGCGCCCCCACGAACGCGGGTCGTACATCTTCTTGTTGCCCACCTCACCGTCGATTTTGAGCACCGAATCATAGTTGGAGAACATGTGACCGGCCACCGCACGGCTGAATGCGTACTGCGTATCGGTGTCGATGTTCATCTTCACCACGCCATAGCTCACGGCCTGCGCGATCTCCTCCGGCGCGGAGCCGGAACCGCCGTGGAACACCAGGGCGAACGGCTTACCGGGAGCGACATCCAGCGAGTGCGCGGGGTCGGGCATTTCGCCGGCCTGGATCGCGAGCGTGACCGTGGTCTGAATTTCGTCGAGCAGTTCGGGGCGCAGTTTCACCACGCCCGGTTTGTATGCGCCGTGCACGTTGCCGAAGGTGAAGGCGGCCATGTAGCGTCCGCGCTCGCCGAGGCCGAGTCGTTGCGCGACGGCGATGCCTTGCGCGGGCGTGGAATACAGTTTGTCGTTGATTTCGGCGCTGTGCCCGTCTTCTTCGCCGCCGACCGCGCCGATTTCGATTTCCAGCACGGTGTGCGCGGCTTGGGATTTGTCGAGCAGTTCTTCTGCGATGTCGAGGTTTTCACCCAGCGGCACTGTGGAACCGTCCCACATGTGTGACTGGAAGGTCGGTTCCTGACCGTGCTTCACCTGTTCGACTTCATGGTCGAGCAGGGGGCGCACCCATTCGTCCAAATACTGTTTGGCGCAGTGGTCGGTGTGCAGGGCGATGGTGATGTTGGGGTATTTCGCCGCGACTTCGTGCGCGAAGGCTGCGAAGGCAAGCGAGCCGGTGACGCGGTCGTTGACGCGTTGCCCGGAAAAGTAGGCGGCGCCGCCTACGGAGACTTGGATGATGCCATCGGATTCCGCCTCGGCGAAACCCTGGAGTGCGGCGTTCAGGGTCTGCGTGCTGGTCACATTGATCGCGGGATAAGCGTAACCGCCGCGGCGTGCGGCGTCCAGCATTTGCGCATAACGTTCCGGCGTTGCAATAGTCATGCCTCCATTATCGCCCAACCCTATCCCACTTGTCATGTGACAACATTCGCCATCTTTCCTTTCCGTTTTCCCGACCGTCCGCTCCATATCCAAGTCGCCCGCCCCACTAGGGCCATATGCCGAGCGTTCTCGTCTCATATCCCGACACTTGCGGGACCGACCAATAAACATGGCGAAACCATTGCGATCGTTCCATCGGAAGTCATAGAATATCCACCGGATCGCGCGACGAAGAGCCCAACCGGGTGTTCCCGCACGGGCATGCCGCCGCACGTAGATGTTGCGACCAATACCCGCGAGGAGGCTTGATGCATCAGGTTTTCGCCATCTTCCTTCGAGACGTGAAACGCATTCTGAAGAACCCCGTGGCGCTCGTCGTCACGCTGGGTGTGGCCATCATCCCATCACTGTACGCATGGTGCAATATCCTCGCCAACTGGGACCCGTACGCGAACACGGGCAACATCCAAGTCGCTGTGGCGAACGAGGACAAGGGCACAGCCTCCACGCTGGTCGGCCATCTCGACGCTGGCCAGCAGACCGTCAACCAGCTTAAGAAGAACCATCAGCTCGGCTGGCATTTCGTTCCCAAGCAGCAAGCCATCGAAGGCGTGGAATCCGGCAAATACTATGCGGCGATCGTACTGCCGGAAGACTTCAGCTCCAGACTAATCGGCACCGTCACCGGTAAAGGCGACCGACCGTCGATCACGTACTACATCAACGAAAAGCTGAACGCGATCGCGCCGAAAATCACCGATACGGGCGCGACCACGATCGACGAGCAGATCAACACCACTTTCGTTTCCAGCGTGGCCGACGCCGTGGCGAAGGAAGTGAAGGAGGCAGCGGGAGAAACCACCGGCAGCGTGAAAAGCGCGCAAAGCGACGTCATCAACGATCTGACCGACACCATCAACCAGCTCGAAACCGTCCAACAGCAGCTGCGCGACACCCGTTCCACGCTCGACAAGGCCCTCACCACCATCGATTCGGCCAAACAGTCCAACATCGCGCTCGCCTCGGAAATCACCAACTCGCTTGACACCGTCGGCAAGGCGTCCGACTTGCTGAGCGAGACGCGCACACAAACCGAACGATTCTCGAACACGCTGGTCGGAGCGCTCGACAACGGCAGCACGCAACTGTCCGGACTGCAGGTCAACGTGAGCAATGCCACCGGCACCGTGCTCAGCGGACTGAACACCACGCAGGACGCGCTCGACCAAGTGTCCAGCACCATGCATCACGTCAACACCACCACCGGCACCGTGCTCGACGGCGTGGAGAAGGCGTTGCAGGCCAGCCAGCTGGATCCGAACAGCCAAACGTATAAGGATCTTTCCGCGCAGCTCGCCGAAGCCCGCAAACAGCTGACGTTCCAGCAGCAGCGCATCGACGCCTTCGATCAGGACACCACGGCTGCGATCAACGCGGGGAAGAACACCGCGAACGGGTTCAACGACGATGTCACCACGCTGGCGAAGAACGGCACGGCGTCGATGGCGAGCGCACGCACGACCATCACCGGCACGGTCATGCCGAATCTCAACACCGGGCTCGATACACTCAGCCTGGCCAATGGGTCGCTGTCCGGCACGCTTACCACGCTGCAAAGCACGCTGGAACAGGGCAACGGGCTGCTCGACCAGTTGTCGCGCACCGTGACCCAAACGAACACCACCATTGCTGGCACGCAGACGCAGCTCGCCAATCTCGCCAAACAGCTCAACACCACGCGCACCGATGTGGCCGCGTTGAGCAGTTCGGCGATGTTCCAGCAGCTTTCCCAAGCGCTCGGACTTGACGCGAGCGAGGTCGGCTCGTTCGTGGGCGAGCCGGTGCATTTGGACGAACAGGTCCTCTACCCGGTCAAAAACTATGGTTCCGCGGTCACGCCGTTCTACACGAATCTTGCGCTGTGGGTCGGCGGATTCGTGCTCGTCGCGATCTACAAGCTTGAAGTGGACCGCGATGAGAAGATCCGCATGTACACGCCACGCCAAGGCTATATGGGCCGTTGGCTGCTGTTCGTCACGGTCGGATTCCTGCAGGCGATCATCGCCACGATCGGCGATCTCGCGCTGGGCATCCAATGCGAGCATCCGTTCCTGTTCATCCTCGTCGGCATTTTCGCCTCGTTCGTCTACGTGAACATCATTTACGCGCTCGCCGTGGCGTTCCGGCATATCGGCAAGGCCGTCGCCGTAATTCTGGTGATCATCCAGATTCCGGGCGCGGCAGGCCTCTACCCCATCGAGATGATGCCGGAATTCTTCCGCCGTCTGAAACCGTTCCTACCGTTCACTTACGGCATCAACGCGATGCGCGGGCCGATCGGCGGCATGTATGCCAACCATTATTGGATCGACATGCTCTCGCTGTTCTGGTATCTGCCTGTGGCGCTGTTCATCGGCTTGGTGGTCCGCAAGCTGGCGTTGAACCTCAACCGCCTGTTCGACAACCGTCTGGCGGACACTGATCTGATGATCACCGAACATAACGAAGGCACGGTGGAACCGTTGCGGCTCACCGAGACCGCGCAGCAGATCGCCGAGGAGTTCCCCGAACTCGCCCGCAGACGGGCGATTCATTTCTTCCGCATGTACCCGCGCCTGGTGCGTTGGGGATTCCTCGCGCTGGCGGTACTGCCGTTCGTGTTCCTGCTATTGCTATTCATCACGCGCATGAAGCTCGCCATGCTGCTCGGTTGGATCATTTCGATCATCGCCATCGACACGTATCTCATCGTGGTGGAGTATCTGCGCGAACGGTATGCGAATTATCTGGGCGAGGAAGCGATGAGTGCGGAAGAGTTCCGCAGCGCGATCCTGCACGAGAACCTGCTGTTCCGGCCGGGCATGCATTACAAGCCGATGCATGCCGTACGTACGAGGCTGTATGAGGCTGTGCATGGTGGTTCGGCCGGACATGCGCCTGAACATGCGGCTGGCAACACGGACGGAAATGCTGGCAGGAGTCGGCGTGAGGAGGGGAGCGAACAGTGAAAATGATCTGGGGCATCTTCAAGCGGGACATGTGCCACGCCACCCGCAACGTGATCGCCGTGATCGTCTCGATGGGCCTGGTGGTGGTGCCGGCGCTGTACGCCTGGTTCAACATCGCGGCCAGCTGGGACCCCTACGGCAACACCAAGGCATTGAAGGTCGCCGTGGCCAATAACGACAAGGGTTACAAGTCGGATCTCATACCGGTGCGCGTCAACGTGGGCGAAACCATCATCAGCACACTGCACGCCAACGACCAGCTGGACTGGCAGTTCGTGAAAAGCGACAAGGCAATCGACGGGGTGAAATCCGGCGAATACTATGCGGCGATCGTAATTCCGAAAGGTTTCAGCGCCGACATGATGACGCTGTTCTCCCCCGACATCAAACACGCGCAGCTCAAGTACTATCTGAACGAGAAAATCAACCCGATCGCCCCGCATATCACCGATCAGGGCGCGACAACCGTGGTCAACACAATCGACAAAACCTTCGCCAAAACGATCGCGCAAGTCGGACTCGACCTGGCCTCAAGCATCCTACACTATTCGCAAAGCCCGCAAATGGCCGAATACATGCGCAACCTCAACGGCAATCTCACCACCATGGCGGATACGCTGAGCGGCGCATCGCAGCAGGTGACGTCGTATTCGCAGCTGCTCGGCTCGGCGAACGACATCGTGGATTCCACGGGCAAACTGCTCGCCTCGGCGACCAAGGCGGGCAAACAGGCCCAGAACGCGTTGAAGCAAGGCAAATCAGGTGCCACGTCGCTCACTTCGGCAGGTGCGAACGTCACCTCCTCGGTGAACACCGCGCTCGACCAGGTGTTAGGCGCGTTCGACCAAGTAGCTGCCAAGGTGAACAAGGCGTTCGACGCGATCGGCAAGGGCTCAGACACCGCAGCCAGCCAGTTGACAACGTTGAGCGAACAAGTCTCCAGCGGCGAATCGCTGTACGACACGTACATCACAAGCCTCAACCACATGCGCGAATCGGTGGAACAACTACCGGACAGTGATTCCGCGAAACAGGCGCTGCTGGAAGCCATCGACCGGGAGATCACGCTGCTGGAAGCCGCCAAAGGCGATTCGCAGAAGCTCGCGCAGCAGCTAAAAGACGCTTCCACGCAGGTCACGCAGGATACCGCAGCCGCGGAACGCTCCCGCAAGGAGATCCTGAACCGCATCACCTCCGCGAAGCAGTCAATCAGCAATGTGCGCGACGATTACGCCACAAACGTCAAGCCGAAAATCGACGCGCTCGCCTCCACAGTCAGCACACTGATCTCCCAAACCGACAGCATGATCACCCAGCTGAGCGGCACCGCCGACGATCTGGACGATGTGACGGGCGATGTGGGGACGAATGTGACGTCCATCCGTTCCGCGCTCGGCGCGATCGCGAAGAAACTCGACTCGTCGGCAGCGACGGTGAAGGAGCTGATCACGAAGCTGGAGACGGGCGGGAACGCCGGTGACGGCAACAGCGATGGTGGCGACGGTGACAACGACGCCAGCTCGTCCGATTCGGGTGAATCGGACGAACTACGTGCACTGGCCACCGCCAACGCGTCCACACTGTCCACGCTGATTTCCGCGCCCGTCGCACTGCATCGCGTCTCGGTGTACCCGATCGCGAACTACGGTTCGGCCATGGCGCCGTTCTATACGATCCTGTCAATCTGGGTGGGTGCGATCATCCTATGCGCCATGCTGAAAGTGACGATTTCGGACCGCGAGAAGGCGCATGTGCTGGGCTTAGGCGACACGCTGCCGCGCATCGCCGGCCCGTCCGGCCCGGGGAACGCCTCACGTTGGGGACTGCGCCTCGACCACGAGTATTTCGGACGGTACACGATCTTCGCACTGCTCGCGTTGCTGCAGGGCACACTGGTTTGCCTGGGTGACATGTATTTCCTTGGCGTGCAGGCGAATCATGCGCTGCAGTTCCTTGCCGTGGGGTGGCTTGCCGCGCTCGTGTTCTCGAATATCGTGTATACGCTGACCGTGTCGTTCGGCGATATCGGCAAGGCCGTGGCCGTGGTGCTGCTGGTGATGCAGGTCGCCGGTTCGGGCGGTACGTTCCCTATCGAGACGCTGCCGAAGTTCTTCCAAATGCTCTACCCGTTCCTACCGTTCCCGCACGCCATCGATGCCATGCACGCCGCGATGGCCGGATCGTACGGCAATGAGTACCTGCTTGACATGGTGTATCTCGCCTTGTTCCTGATTCCTTCGCTGCTGCTGGGATTGGTGTTGCGCAAGCCGGTGATCCGGTTGAACAACTGGGTGAGCCGCAATCTGGAGTCCACCAAGGTGATGTGACGAGGCGGATTTGAACGGGCTGGTTTGAGCCGGTTTAGATCGGTTTCGGCTGGTACACGGTCTGGAAGTCCGATTCGGGAGAAACGGACAACCAAGATGGGCGCATTACACCTCAGACGTCCGATTCTGCAGAATCGGACAATCAGCGGCGTCGCGCAAACCACACGTTGATCAGCGAGCCGACCACCACCAGTGCGACACCGATCCAGAATGGCATGCCCAACGTCACGCCCAATAGGAGCGTGCTGGAAGCAGTGGAGAACAGCGGCGTCGCATACGAACCGATCGCAAGCGTTTCCATACTGCCATGTAGCATGCCATACCCCCAGCACGCGTAGCCGCCGGCAATCGACGCGGCACATGCGAGCAACGCAATATAGCCGCCGATGCCAGGCGCTACAGCTGGCAAACCGTCACCCGAAACGAAATGGATAATCCACAGCACAACAGCAACGCAACAGAAGAAAATCGTCGTACCATCGTAACCATCGGACATCGATGGCGTCACGGTCGCGTAAATCGCCCAAATAAAGGCACCTGCGAACGCGAGCGCGTACGGCAATGGATTGCTGGCGATATTGGCGACCGCTTCCTGCACGTCAAGGTTTTCACCGCCGACCGCCATTGCCACGCCGACGGTGGCTACGATTGCACCCGGCAGCGCTTCGGAGACCGAGCCGCGTTTGTGCGACACGGCGGCGGTCATCAGTACCAGCAGCGTCGGCCACAAATAATTGACGAGGCTGACTTCCACAGATTGCGCGTTCGTTGTGGCCAGACCGATCGACAGCGAGATCGACGCCTCGTATGCGATGAACATAAGTCCGCCTGCGACGAGGTACTTGCGTGGCGCTTGGCTAATCGGTTTCGGCCGTCGCACGATGAGCAGGAGCATGCCGCCGACAGTGTAGATGAGCGCCGAGCCGAGCGTGGTACCGAACGATTCGGAAACGAGTCGCACGAGGCCGGCCATGAAGCCCCACAGGACGATTGCGAACAGGCCGATGAGTGTCGCCGTGTGTGATATGGCATGGCCAAATAGGGGGTTACTGGGGCGTTCGCCTGCGGATTCGGCGGGAAGTTTCTGATCCGTATTCACGGATTCCAGCCTACCTGCCGCCCACCCCGCATGTCCGATTCTGGAGAAACGGACACTATTTGTTGGTTTACCGCCGCCTGGCCTCCTTAACCAATGGCACGATGATGCCCACGACGCCACACAGCACACCGCCAATCGGCCACGGGACCCAGAACACCTTCATCCACGCGTCAACATCACTGCCCGCCATTCCAAGAAAAAGCATAAGCAACGCGACAACAGTTGCTAACAACATGATCACGCCACAAATTGCACCGGTAAGTCTGCTGTAAAATCTGTCCGACTCGCTCATCGTCGGGTGCGGCACGGAACGTCCCTCGCGCACGCTTTCCTCTTCGGCTTCACGATTGTATTTGTCCACATTCACCTTGTCATGCGTCATCCCGGACATAATGAAACAGAACACCGCCGCGGCCACGCAAGCCAGCAGAACGCTGTCCGGCCACCCCGCGTCTCCGTCGGCAACAAACTCGTCACAAAACACTCGCACGCACACGCCCGCCAAAATCAGCACGGCACCAATCGCAACACCAATCGCCAATACGACCGACGCACGTGACTTGTCCTCATTCGTGTAAAAATCCTGCACATACGGGTGGCGACGGCGGAAATCGTCATGCATGATTCCGGCCGGTATCAGCAAAGCGAGACCGACCATCGCGCCAACCAACGTGCATACTGTGACCAGCACGTCGTTCACCGGCGACGGCCCCAAGACAGACCCCTCCGGCGAAAACAACATGCCAACCGCGACTCCGAGGATAATTGCGGCCACACCAATCGCAATAAGCCACGCAAAACGCCTCATATGACTGTCGTAGCCAACCACATCCTGCACGATATGTCGGGGCACGCTTTGCGGAATGTCCGCCCCATCTCGCGTGTCCGATTCTGGAGAAACGGACAATTGAACACCGGTTTTGGCACCTTGTGCGTCCGATTCACCAGAATCGGACATTCCTGCGACCTGCGATGCCGCAAACCCGATTACCCCCGGAACCTCGCCAACAGCAGCGTCGCCCACCCCAACCGACGCGGCCACACCATCCGTATCAGCAGCCAAGTCCACGCGTCCCGCACCCCCACAACCCGCCGACGCGCGCACGTCGCCCATGACCAAATCATCCAACGTCACGCCGAACATGTCGCAAAGCATCAGCAGCTTGTCCATTTCGGGGTATGCCTTCTCGGACTCCCATTTCGAAATTGCCTGCCGGGAAACGCCCAGCAGCATTGCCAGCTGTTCCTGCGTCATGTTGCGCGAACCACGCAGATACTGCAGATTCTCTTTGAAACTCATGTCCGCCCTTTCGTCGAGTTTCCATATCGCCTCGACTTGCGATTATTGGCGATTGCCAAGCAACAGCTTGTCATAAACGTCTCGTTCCACGCCACCATCTTTCGGTTGCATTGCGGCTCGCAACCGAATTTTGCGACGCAACCGACAGTTGCGCGGCGCGAAGTTGACTTCACGGGTCTTTTACGGCAATAGAAAAAACCTTGGAATTCCAACGATTCCAAGGGTTTCGAATGGAGCGGATGACGGGAGTCGAACCCGCCTTTAAAGCTTGGGAAGCTTTCGTTCTACCGATGAACTACATCCGCAAGGCTGTGCCTTTTGGGCACGAAACTTCAGTTTAGCACGCAACGGATGCGTATGCGGACACAGACCGACATGCGATATCAATTTTCCGCAATATCACGGAAACTCAGCCGCGCGGCCGCTGCGAATAGTCGCGAAAAGATCCGCCAGCCGAGCCGACCGAATCATGCCCGGACCCATACTGCGTTCCAAATTGCGGACCACCGGCACCAGCCATCGCAGAACGTCCGCCTTGCCGAATATCCGCCGCCGCAACGCCGCTCGTGGCATAGCCACCGGCCAAATATCCGGACTGCACGCCCTGCTGACGCATCTCCTGCCCCATCTGCATCAGCCGCGCAATGCGATCCGAGGTCGGCGGGTGCGTAGAAAACAGCTTGGAGAAACCTTCCGCAGAAAACGGATTCGCAATCATCATCGCAGCAACCGACTGCGTACCAGCAGTCTTCTGCATCGGCATCGTCTCAGCGCCGTTCGAAATCTTATTCAATGCGGACGCGAGCGCCTCCGGATCTTCCGTAAGCATGGAACCATCTTCGTCAGCATCATATTCTCGCGTACGCGAAATCGCCATCTGAATAAGCGAAGCGGCAATTGGCGCAAGAATCGTACTCAACAGCACACCCAGCAATCCAAGACCATTAGAAGACGAGTCATTACGATCGTCGCGCGAATTGCCACCACCGAAATACATGAGCGAATAGCCTAGATACGAAATGACCGTCGCCATTGCGGACGCGATTGCAGACGTCAGGATGTCGTGATTGTACACGTGCATAAGCTCATGACCGAGCACGCCGCGAATCTCACGTTCGTTGAGCATCTGCAGAATGCCCTGTGTGCAGCAGACCGCCGCATGACGTTCATTGCGTCCCGTTGCGAACGCATTGGGACTCATGGTTGGGGCGATATAAATACGTGGCATAGGCTTGCCCGCCTTTGCCGACAGTTCGCGCACGATTTTGTACAGTACCGGCGCTTCCTGCTCGCTGACTTCCTGCGCACGCATGGATGCGATCGCGAGTTTGTCGGAAAACCAGTAGGATGCGAACGTTGAGCCAAGTCCGATGAGAATGTAGATACCAAGTGTGCGCTGACTGCCACCGGTCGCCCACCAAATGAGCATGATGACGCCCCACATCAACGCGAATAACAGCGTTGTCTTCAAGCCATTGCAATGGCCATGCACCTGCAATTTGCCGTTCATGGTCACTAGCGTAGAAACGGAGTCTGAGTTTTTGCTGGATATGCGCTGGAGACTGGGCTGTGGAAAGGACCAGGGGCAGTTGCGGAAGTTCGCACGCTCAGCTTCTCCCCGGGTGTCCGATTCTGGAGAAACGGACATCCGATGCATGCCAAGAGGCCTTTGGGTGACCGAATCGGGAGAATCGGACAAGTAGCAAGTCCTTCGTCCACATCACATATCCAATTCACCAGAAACAGACAAGCACAGGATAAAAAACGTCTTGGGTGTCCGATTCTGGAGAATCGGTCACCCAAGACGCATAAAAGAAGCTTGAAACCTATCGGACCGGGTTCCAAACACCCACCTTAAGCGTGAGCCAGGGCGCGCATCTGCTCTGGATCGATGACCTTCTTGTGTTCACGGCCTTCCTTCGCACCCTCGGCACGTTCGAACGCATCGATCTTCTTCCAGCCGGCGAAGTCGATCGGCTTGACTCCACGGGAGGCCAGCAGTCGGTCGATGGACTCCGGATCACGATCGTCAGCCACACGACCGCCCTCAGCAGCCTTCGACAAATCCTCCAGCATATTGGTCACGATCAGCAGTGCGTCGGACTTGGTGGAGCCGATCAGGCCAACCGGACCACGCTTCGCCCAACCGGTGGCATACAGACGTTCACGCACCTGCGCGCCGTCCTCGGCCGAAGCGGTCGTGGTGATGCGTCCGTCACCGTTCGCGTTCGCCAGATGCGCGTGACGCTCGTCGTACGCGATGCCCGGAGCGATGGCCGGCTTGTAGCCGATCGCATGGTATACGGCCTGCACCGGATACTCCTCGAATTCGCCGGTGCGGCTCATCTTGCCGTCAGCCGACGTTTCGGTCTTCTCCACGCGAATGCCAACGACCTTGCCGTCCTCGCCCAGCACTTCGACCGGCGCGGAATTGAAGTGCACATAATACTTGCGATCCGCCGTATTACCCTCGTAATCCACGTCACCGTCATCTTCCATGTCTTCCGCCATCTCACGAATCGTGAACAGCTCTTCGACCATCTGACGGGTCAGCTTGTCTTTGCCGGCCTCTTCAATCGTGTCTTCATCCAAATCGAAATCGTCTTCGTTAATGATCAGCTGCACTCCCGGCAGCTTCTCCATCTCACGCAATTCCTGTACGGAGAACTTGGCTTGCGCCACACCGCGGCGGATGAACAGGTGCAGCACGCGAGCCTTGTTCGCCTTGACACCCTCGTACACATTGTCTGGAATGTCAGTGCGTTCCTTCAGATCGTCGGCATTGCGCATGAGTTCGCGCGCCACATCCATGGCCACGTTGCCGCCGCCGATCACGGCGACTTCCTCAGCTTCAAGCGGCCATTCGCGAGCGCCGGTCGGATAACCGTCGTACCATTCCACAAACTTGGCTGCGCCATACACACCATCCAGGTCGGCACCCGGCAGTCCAAGCGGCTTGTCCTCAACAGCACCGGTGGCGAACAGCACGGCATCGTAACGCTCAAGCAGCTCGTCGAGGGTCACGTCCTTGCCGAATTCCACGTCGCAGTACAGGTGGATGTCGGGGTTGTCGAGCGTCTTCTCAAGCGCCGACGCGATGAATTTGATGGACGGGTGGTCGGGGGCCACTCCGTAGCGCACCAGGCCGAACGGCACAGGCAGCTTTTCGAACAGGTCGATGCGAGCGGCAGTGCCGAGGCCAAGCCCCTCGCCGAGCTTCTTCAACTGGCGCAGGAAAATGTCAGAGGAGTAGACGCCTGCAGGGCCGGCTCCGATTACAGCAATACGAAGTTCATTAGTTTCAGTCACGCGCTCTAGCCTAATGCATTCCCTGCATTTGCAACAGGGGCGCACGAGTATTTTCTTGCGACTTCCTCACGCATGCGCGCCCGACGGAGTACGGGGTCATGTCGCCGGCGAACACCACCGTAAGTAATAAACAAACCGTATACTATGTGCGACACTATGCACTGTCAATCGATTGACACCGTCACTGCAACGCGTTGTGGTGGGAAAATTTACGATTGTGGCGCGCACCGTATCACGAAGAAGAAGAATTATGAGTGACTCCAACAACTTGGCGCAATCCAGAGCACCGGAGCAAGGCGGCGTACGCAAGCTCGACAAGAGCGACGCCGGCTATGCGAAGGATCTGAAGCCCCGTCATATCCAGATGATCGCCATCGGCGGTTCCATTGGCACCGGCCTGTTTTTGGGCGCTGGTGGCCGTCTTGCGCAGGGTGGCGCAGGTCTTGCGATCGCATACGCGGTGTGCGGTATTTTCGCGTTCCTGATGGTTCGCGCGTTGGGTGAGCTTGCGATTCGCCGTCCATCGTCGGGCGCGTTCGTGTCGTATGCCCGCGAATTCTTGGGTGAGAAGGGCGCATATGTGACCGGCTGGCTGTTCTTCTTGGACTGGTCCGTTACGGTTATGGCTGATATCACCGCTGTTGCCGTGTATTTCCACTATTGGAAGGCGTTCCAGGGGGTGCCGCAATGGCTGATCGCCTTGTGCGCGCTGGCATTGGTATTTGTGCTGAATCTGCTGAGTGTGAAGATGTTCGGCGAGGCGGAATTCTGGTTTGCCGCCATTAAGGTGGCCACGATTATCGCGTTCATGGTTATTGCGATTTGGGCGATTGTTACGGGCGCTCCGGTTGGCGACGCGCACGCCGGTGTTGCCAACATCACCGACAATGGCGGTCTGTTCCCGAATGGTATCGCTCCGGTGTTCGCGCTGACGCTTGGCGTGGTGTTCGCATTCGGCGGCACTGAAATGGTTGGTGTGGCGGCCGGTGAGGCGAAGGATGCCGAAAAGGTGCTGCCGAAGGCCATTAATTCGATGATTATTCGCATTTTCGTGTTCTATGTGGGATCCGTCGTGCTGATGGCTCTTGTGCTGCCGTACACCGCCTACTCTTCTAACGAATCCCCGTTCGTCACGTTCTTCTCCGGCATCGGCATTCCGCACGCCGGAGATGTGATTCAGGTGGTCGTGCTCACCGCGGCGCTGTCCTCGCTCAACGCCGGCTTGTATTCCACCGGCCGCACCCTGCGATCCCTGGCGGTGGCCGGCTCCGGCCCGAAGTTCGCGGCCCGCATGAACAAGCATCACGTACCATACGGCGGCATCATCATCACCTCCGCGCTCGGTCTGATCGGCGTCGTGCTGAACGCCGTGCTGCCGTCTGACGCGTTCGAAATCGTCATGAACCTCGCCGGCATCGGCATCGCAGGAACGTGGGCCGCCATCCTCGTCACGCATATCTCCTTCCTCAAGAAGGTCAAGGCCGGCGAGGAGACCCGCCCCGCGTACCGCATGCCGGGAGCCCCGTACACCAACTACATCTCGCTGCTGTTCTTCGCCGTGGTCGTGCTGTCCAATCTCACCAGCGCGGCCGGCCGTTGGACGCTGCTCATGTTCGCGGTGGTGGTTGTGGCCATGATCGCCGGATGGTTCTACGTGCGCGGCCGCATCAACGGCAATCTCATGGATGAGATGCTTGACGACAACGACAACGATGTCGCCGACGTGCTGGAAACCACGGAAGTGCCGGGCAAGTAGGTACGTCATCGCAAACCTTGGCGTCGATGGCAATCGCCGAAGCATTCCAGCGTTCCGGCATGCTTCGGCATCAGGCGAACGTACAATCGCAATAACTGCAATCGGGCCCTCATCGAGCGAGGGCCCTCATCATAAGAGGTGGCAATGCGCATTCACATCACATATACCGGCGGCACCATCGGCATGATCGACTCGCCGAACGGCCTGATTCCAGGAGCCGACACTCGCGGATGGTTGTTCCGCCTGCTGGAGGACGCGCACATGGACGCAAGCCTGTTCACGTTCACCGAGCTTGATCCGCTTATCGACTCGTCGAACGCGACGCCCGACAATTGGCAGACGATGGTTGATGACTTGCGTGCGCATCACGATGATGTCGACGCGTTCGTGGTGCTGCATGGCACCGACACGATGAGCTATTCGAGCGCCGCGCTTTCGTATGCACTGGCCGATTTCGGCAAGCCGGTGATTTTCACGGGATCGCAGCATCCGCTCGGCAAAATCGAATCGGATGCCACTGCGAATGTCACGGGCGCGTTGAACGCCGCGATGAGCGGACGATTCCACGGTGTGGGACTGTTTTTTGGACATCACCTGTTTGCCGGAAATCGCGTAAGTAAGTCGTCGAGTTGGGCGTTTGAAGGATTTTCGGCGCCTTCCGTCGGCCCGCTGGCACGCACTGGCACGCCATGGCATTGGTATGCGGGCGATTCCGCTGCGGTTGGCTGCGGTTGGACGTCGCCTCAGCCTTACTCTCGCCATGATGTTGCGGTGATCGATATGGTACCCGGCATTTCCGCGGCACAGTTGGAAGCGATGCTTACGCCGCGGCCGGAAGCGGTTTTGTTGCGTGCGTACGGCGTCGGCAATGTGCCGAGCGACGAGCCTGGACTGACTGACGTGATTGCCGACGTGCTACATGACGATGTTCCCGTTGTGATTGCATCGCAATGTCAGCAGGCGGAAGTGCTGCTCGGCCATTACGAGACGGGCGATGCGATCGCTCGCGCCGGCGCGATCGGATCCGGTGATATGACGCTGGAAGCCGCGTATGCGAAAATCATGTTCCTGCTGTCGCAAGGCGTGACCGGAGCCGACTTTGGCAAGTGGATGCGCGTATCGATCGCTGGAGAAATCTCGCCAAGCTCGTTGTAAACGCTTCCCCAAAGCGCCGCGCATGACACCACTCCCCGCAATCACGCGGATTCGCCGCGGTCGAAAAGCACAGTGAGCGCCCACAGAATGCTGACCACGTCGATCACCTCCTGCATGAATGCGCCAACGACCACGGGAATCAGGTTGAACGCGGCTGCAACCATGCCGATGATGGCGAGGTCGAGACCGATCAACACCGCCTGAAGCATCACGTTTTTCGTACGGCGTGCGATGGCGATGGCACGCGGCACAGAGGCGATGTCATCATTCATGATGACCACTTGCGCGGATTCGGAAGCTGCGGTGGACGTGCCGTCGGTCATGGCCATGCCGATGTCGGCGACTGCAAGTACAGGGGCATCGTTGACGCCGTCGCCGACCATCATGGTGACTTGGCGATTCCTGGATTTGCCAGTTATACGCCGCATGATGCGGGCGGGCATGGACTGGTTTTGATGCGTGGACTCGGTGGCGTTCTTAACAGCGGCAACCTTATCTTCAGGGAACAGCTCGGATTGTACGTCATCGATACCGACCTCATTTGCGATGATGCGGGCGGACGCGGCCTTGTCGCCGGTAAGCATGGACAGCTCCTTGATGCCAAGCTCATGCAGACGGGCCAAGGAACGTTTCGCATTCGCACGGGGCACGTCGCGAAGCACGATGCGGGCGGCCAGTTTGCCGTCGATCGCCACATATGCGGCCATCTCGTCCGGCGCAAGCGGAGCGAACAGTGAGTTTGCGGTTTCGGACTTGCGGACGGGCGTCGTCTGCGACGCCTCAGTGTAAGAGGTAATGGAGGGGGCTACAACTGTAGACTGCGCATCGTCAGACATTCCGTCTCGTACTCCTAGAGTGTCCGATTTGGGAGAATCGGACACGTAGCGTTCACCCAACGCATGCAGGACCGGCGTGAATCCGGATTCGTCGGCCATCACATACGCAAAACGCCCCACACGCACCCGATGCCCATTCACTTCGCCGGAAACACCTTTGCCTGAATCCTCCACAATGTTCTTCACCACCGGATAGTCGCGCCCATGACCAGGCAGATCACGCTCAGCGCACAACCGCTGCCCCGACGTATACCGCGCGTACAAGTCACCCATGGCCTTGCGCCCGGCCGCCGCAATGCCTTTCGACAGAATGTGCACCGAGTAACTTTCCACCACACCGGCCATCATGAGAATATGGTCTTCATTGAACGGCGAGCTCGTTTCGAACGGCTTCTCCACGCGCACGACCTGTGGTTGCTTGACGGTAAGCGTGCCGGTTTTATCGAAGAAAATATGCGATACGCGGCCTAGATTTTCCAACACGTCCTGTACTTTAATCAGGATTCCCGCTTTGGCAAGGCGCCCTGTTCCAGCCACATACGCAACCGGCGCAGCAATCAGAAGCGGGCAAGGCGTGGCGAGAACCAGCACCTGCGCAAATCGCAGCGGCAATCCGGAAACCGCCCATGCAATCCCAGCAATCGCAAGCGAAAGCACGGTAAACGGCACTGCAAGCATATCCGCGGTCTTCACAACAGCGGGGCGCGACTCTTGCGCCGACGAAACCAGCTCGAGAATCTTCTGATACTGCGAATCCTGCGCAAGTTGCGTGGCACGCATGGTCAACGTGGTCGAGCCATTGACTGCGCCAGACATCACGCGAGCGCCCGCATACACTTCACGCGGCACAGGCTCGCCGTTGATGTTGCTCAGGTCCAGCGTGGCCACACCCGACAGCAACTCGCCGTCGACAGGCACTGTTTCGCCAGGCAACACCAGAATCACGTCGCCGAGCCGCACTTGATCGACGGGGACCGTTTCGAAGCGCTCTCCAGCCGCATCATACGTTTGCGAAGCATCTTTTGTGTCCGATTCTCCAGAATCGGACACAAAAGCATACTTTTCACCGTCTTGGTTGTCCGTTTCTGCAGAATCGGACATTCTGACGGCACGGAATCCGTCGGCTGTCACGTCGGCCGTATGCTCGCTGCCCGTCGCATGCACATGCCCGCGCACTCCCGGCAGCGCAACCACGTGCGCGGTTCGGGGTGCCGCGTCAATCAGCGCAGTCAGGTTGCTTTCGGCCTTCGACTGCGCGAATTCCTCGATCGCCTCGCCGGATGAGATCATCAGCACCACGGCCCAAGCGGCCCAATATTCCTGCACTGCAACCGTCGACGCAATCGCAACAACCGCCAGCAGATCGACGCCAACATGGCCGTTCCGCAGATCGTCGATCATGCCACGCACCGTCACCACAATCGTGTATGCAACTAGTGCGATCACTATCCACTGCCCAACACCCGGATTAAACGCGTTCAGCCAACCGAAGCCAGCATGCAAATCGTGAGAAACCCACGCAGCCTCGCCCCACGGCCTCCACTCCCCCAGCAATGCCAACGGAATCGCGGCCAGAATGGTAATCGGCAGTAACGGAACCTGCTTGCACAGCCGCCAGCAAATATCGATGATTCTACGCATGAGAATCTCCTTACGCTCGTATCGGACGCCTTGTTAACCCATCGGCGCCTCGCCCGCACGAGCCATCGATACACGGCGTAAAAAGATATTTCCAGCGTAGCAAACATTTGCGATTTTCGTGTCGTAATTGCCAAAAAATAGAAAAGCAGGACCGTACGATTGTTCGCACAGTCCTGCTTCTGCTTTTAACTTTTATTGGTTTTCGTTGGTTTTCCGCGGTTTTACCGTTCTCGCGATGACGTTCACAAGACGTTCTTGCGATTAAGCAACTCCAGTCGCGTCTTCGCCGTCAGCCTATCGGGTGGTCGCCACCCGTATTGCAGTCCGCCGCAGCCGACCGCAACCTTCCACGGCCAACCGCGGTGGTCTGCGCTTTACCACAGACCGAACGGGTCGAACAGGCCGCCTCCGTCACCGTAGCCGTTGCTACCATTGCCGTCGCTCTGTCCATTTCCGTTGCCGCCGTTACCGCCGTTACCATTGCCATTACCGTTCTGGCTCTGGCCATCATTGCCGTTGTTCTGCTGGTTCCGATTGTTGGAGGAGTTCGTCTGGGATTCCTCCTGGTCGAGCGTCACGTCAAGCTCCATGGTGTTGCCGTCGCGCACGACCGTCAATGTCACCTTGTCGTTCATGGCGGAGGCGCGCACGTAGCCAAGCAGCGAATAGTTGTTGTTCACCGCCTTGCCGTTGAACGCCACGATGGAGTCGCCGGCCTTCACTCCGGCCTTGGCTGCCGGGCTGTTGTCGACCACGGACTGCACCTGCGTGCAACCGCGGGTCACGCCGTCCGCCTCGACCGTGGAGCTCTTGATGGTGACGCCGAGCGCCACATGCTGCACGGTGCCGTTGGCGATGATTTCGTTGGCCACGCGCTTTACCAGGTTCGACGGAATGGCGAAGCCGATGCCGATGGATCCGGCTGTGCCGGAAGACGTTGTGGTGGATGCGATGGACGAGTTGATGCCAATCACCTGGCCGGCCGCATTGAAGGTCGGACCGCCGGAATTACCTGGGTTGACGGCCGCGTCAATCTGCACGGCGTTGGTGACGATGTCGTTGTTGTTGTCATCGGACACGGTCACCGGGCGGTTGAGCGCGGAAACGATGCCGACGGTTGCGGTGTCATCGTAGCCGAGCGGATTGCCGATGGCCATCACGGATTCACCCACGGCAAGATTGTCGGAATCGGCAAATTCTGCGGCTTTCAGATTGCTCGGAGGATTGTCGAGTTTGATTACGGCCAGATCGGTGGTGGTGTCGGTGCCGACGATTTGCGCTGAGTAGATGGTGCCGTTGGCAAGCGTCACTTGAATCTGCTTCGCGCCGGAAATCACATGGTTGTTGGTGACGATGTAGCCTTTGTCACTGATGATTGCGCCGGAGCCTTTGGCGTTGCCGTCGCTGGTTGCCACGTCAATGGACACCACAGAATCGGACACTTCTTTCGCCACTGCGCTCCAGTCCGCGGCCTCGCCGGATTTGGCTTTAGCCGAACCGGATCCGGACGTGTTGGACTTCACGTTGGTCAGTGAGCTGGAGGTGGGTACGGTCACCCATCCATTGGTGATTGCCGCGTAGCCGACTCCGAGGCAGAGGACCGCGGAAACAAGCGCCGCCACCACGCCGGTCATCACATGCCCGGTCACGCCGGAAGCAGACTTCGGCTTGGCTGCAGCGCCATTCTGCTGCGGGGCACCGAACGGATTACCGTTATTCGGATTATTCGACCCGGACGGCGGCACGTTGGCACCGCCTTGCGCCGTGGGCTTCATGAACGGATTACCGTTATTCGATTGCGCGTTCTGCTGATTGTTCTGCTGATTTCCACCTACATACGGATTTCCGAAGAAAGGATTGCGAGGCCGCTGCGACTGCTGCGGAGCCTGCCCGTACGCGCCATATTGCGGCTGCTGGGGTATGTTCGGCGCACCATTCGCAGTACCGTTCGCGGAGGCGGTGCCACCAGCCGGCTGCGTCGGCACGGGACCGTACGCACCATATTCCGGTGCCGGACGGTACTGCTGGGACGGCGCATCCTGCGCGGAACCGCCAACCACGGTACGCTCGCCCGCTGCGGAAGCATAATCCGGAGTATCGCCCGCCGCAGCCGCGGATTCCGTCGAAGCGCCATCGTTCGCAACAGGCATGGCGGCCGTCTGCTGATCCTCAATACCGCCCTGCACGTCAATCGGTTCGGTAGCCGACTCTGCGGCATACGGCTCGCCTGCGTAAGTTTGCGTCTGTTCCGCATCAACCGGCGGCATCGGCACGGTCTGCTGTTCGTCATTCTGCGGCTGCACGGCGTTCTGGTCGTTCTCTTCAGCCATTTTCGCTCCTTATTCGTCTCGCGGCATTTCACAAATCAGCAATCGTGCCGCTCGAACTGCTATCTACGAGTAAAGATACTCGCTCTGGAAGTTTCCTGAATGTTTGTTGAAAGTAGCAACCGAATCTCTTGGCAGTTCTCTCCATACGGTACCAGAGGCGATGCGATGCAACTTGACAAACCTCAGCCGATACGCCTTCTCACAACCATCGCAAGAAATTCGATAACTCATTCGCGTTATATGTGGCAGAAATGCAGCCACACAAAAACTCATTTGCGCTATATGTGGCACTTTCCTCTGCACAGATGGGTTCAAAACGTCGTTTCAATACCCCCTAACGACTCTTGTTTTCGGAAAACTGCCACATATAAGGGAAATCACATTTTTCAACGGAACGAATCTGCCACATATAAGGAAAATCGTATTCAGCCGGCGAACGACGTAGCCACCGTCGGCAATCGGCGCTATCGCATAAAATATTTCGCATGACAAGCCTCATCGAATCATCTACTGACACAGCGCAAGACACGCAAAACGCGGTAACCGCAGTGTCCGAGAATCTCATCGAACATCCGCGTGGAGCGGAACCAGGCAAGCCGGGCCGCCGCGACGCCTTCTATTTCGAGCAGAAAACCCGCCTTCCCGACGCGGCCGACGGCAAGGGACGCGGCGGCGCACGATACGGCCGCACCGGCACCATTCATACCCCCCACGGCGATATTCACACTCCGGCGTTCGTGCCCGTGGCCACGCAGGCCGCGATGAAAGCCGTGCTGCCCGAAACCATGAAGGACCTCGGCGCACAATGCCTGCTGTCCAACGCATTTCACCTGTATGAACGCCCCGGCGAGCAAGTGCTCGACGAAGCCGGCGGCCTTGCCAAATTCATGAACTGGAACGGTCCGACCTTCACCGATTCCGGCGGTTTCCAAGTGCTTTCGCTCGGCGCGGGCTTCAAGAAAACCCTCGCCATGGATGTGACCGGAATGAAATCAGACGACGTGATCGCCGAAGGCAAAGAGCGACTCGCGTTCGTAGACGAGGACGGCGTAACATTCAAATCGCCGCTCAACGGCTCACTGCACCGTTTTTCCGCCGAAATATCAATGGGAATCCAGCATAAGATCGGCGCCGACATCATGTTTGCATTCGACGAGCTGACCACACTGATGAACACGCGCGGCTACCAGGAACGTTCCGTGGAACGCACTTACCGTTGGGCGCAGCGTTGCGTTGCCGAGCATAAGAGGCTTACCGAAGAGCGCGTCGGTAAGCCGTATCAGGCGCTGTATGGCGTGGTGCAGGGTGCGAATTATGAGGATTTGCGCAGGCATGCGGCCGAACAGATCGCTTCGCTGGATTTTGACGGCGTTGGCATCGGAGGCGCGATTGAAAAGCGCATTATCGGCGACACTTGCGCTTGGATTTGCGATGCGATGCCGGAAAGCCGGCCACGTCACGTGCTCGGCATCGCTGCAGTCGACGACATTTTCGCATGTGTCGAGAATGGTGGAGACACGTTCGATTGCGTCGCACCGGCGCGTTGCGGCCGAAATGGCGCGATTTTCACGCGCGACGGACGTTACAACATCAAGCGCGCGCAATTCAAGCATGATTTTGGTCCGCTTGAAGAGGGCTGCGATTGCTACACGTGCACGCATTATTCGCGTGCTTACGTGGACCATGCGTTGCGCGCCCGCGAATTCAACGGTTTCACATTGGCCACGATCCACAACGAGCATTTCTTCGTGAAGCTGCTGGACGACATTCGCGCGTCGATCGACGGCGGATATTTCGAGAAGTTCCGCGACGAGACGCTCGCGCACTTCTACGAAAACGGCTCCAAGGGCTGAGGCAAAGCCACTCCGGATTAAGTATCCTGAAAACAGCTCAAGCGCCGATGAACCCCCGTCGGCGCTTTTTCATGCCTCCCCGTATCCCGTCCCATGTGTCCGATTCGGGAGAATAAGGACACCCAAGCCCTTTCCTAAACCCAACGAGTGTCCGATTCTCCAGAATCGGACACAGCACATATACGTTTATCAGAGATAAAAGCTGCCTAAATCACACACCATGCATCATGGTTTGCATCAGCCAGAGGGCTATTGCCTGACCTCGCGTTTTCGCCCCAAGCTTCGCCATGGCACGCTTGGTATAAGTCTTGACAGTGTTCTCCGATAATCCTAAGCACTCCCCCACTTGAAGTGTGGTCTGCCCTCGCGCATACCTGGCTATAATCGCCGTTTCCCGATCGGACAAAACTGGTTTCACGGCCTGCCCGCCAAGAGTCTCTGCTACGATCCTACGATGCGCCTGTACTGGCAACTCAAAATGCAGATCCGGCATGGTTTCCGCTAACTCATCCGGCAAATAAACGTGTCCAGATACAACGCATTCGAGAGCAGCGGCAATAGTGCGCAAATTTCGTTTCGCGACAATGCCTTGCACTCCAGCCTGAGCCACCGCAGCAGCATATCGGCGCAACGGAAAAGAAGTAATCGCCAAAATCGGCATATCGTCAACAGTACGCCGAATCTCCTGGCAAATCTGCACGCCATCGGCATCAGATAATGACATATCCATGAGTAATATCTGGGGACGTGTTTGCGAATTACTACATAATTCCGCAGCTTTTTTACCAAGCGTGCATCGCCATAAAATTTTCTCGTCTCCAAATTGTTGAGCCAAATAGCTAGACAACGCACCCAACGTCAACACATCATTGTCGACTATTCCTATATGTTCAACTGATTTGTCAATTCTTTCCACATTAGTTTCCATTACATTAACTACCAAATTACTTGCGATATTTTATAAAGCTTCAGCATGAATAATTATCAAATATCTACACCAAAACCTATTGTTTTCACAACGGTATGACCACATGCAGCGTCCAAGTATCACCCTCTTCACAAGTAGTAATCGACCCGCTCATCGCGTCAAGCATCCTCCGATGAAACGCAAGTCCCCTTCCTGAAACCTTCTTCTTATAGCCGCTCTGCGCATCGTGCGGGCACGCTATAGCGTTTACCTGCGTGATGCGGAGGCATCCGTTCTCGCTACTGACAAAAACAGCGTATGGCTGACTCGTATCAGCGTGACAAGAAATATTGGTGTATAACTCATCAATCAGACTTGTACACTCATCAATCAGATCCGCACAAACACTTTCACCAGTATCATCAGCATCCGCAACATCCAGCTGAATCTCACTTGTTCCAACAAACCCGAGCGTCTTAAGCCGAGAATCCCCCTCATCACAATGCTCGCGAATAATTCTCTCCAATGAAGAAACATCTGGCATCTGTATTTCTTGCGATTCGCAATCAAACCCTTCGCCGCCAACGGGATTTGCGGGGTCGATATCTCGTCCAAGAATATCAATAACTTCATGAACATTGTCCATCGTACGTTGAGCCGCATCATCGATATGTTTCCACGCAACCCGTTCCTCGTCCGATAAGGTTTTACCCTCCAGCTGCTGCTGCGCAATAAAGGCAATATACGACAGACCACCGGTAACCGTATCATGCGTCCTGCTGGCCAATTTTGCATCTCGGCGCATAACCGTCATGCGATAACCCGCCTGTTCCAATCTCCTATCGCGATCCGCAAGCACTGCGATAAGCGCCCGATGCGCGGCAACAAATGCATATATCAGCCAATACAGCGCATATACAACGCACAAGACTCCCCCGACTAATGCCAACCATAACCAGTGCGACGCGTCATAAGCAATCATTGTCGCAGTGCCCAGCAACGGAACACCATATCCGCCGATATACGCATACAGCGTATCGTTATCAACGAATTTTTCCAAGGCTTTTGCCAGCCCGCCCGCAACCGACGAATGTATCGTGCCACGGTATTTCATACATCTCACACGCCGTTTACCGAAAATATTTTCCCCACGGAACAGGCGCACGATGTACACGCCTCGATTGACGATGAAATACACAGTATAGGAAACAGCAAAAATCGCGCTGACACACGCATAGAATCCGTTTCCATCACGAGAATAGAGCCATCCTGCAGCCATCGCTACAACCAGCAATGGCAGATGAAGCTTCGCTTCCCAGCATGGATGAGGTGCCGGACAGCGCAGCAATCGAACACGAAGCACATAGCCTCTCCGTCCAGCCCACAGCTGACAAACAATATGCTTACCCGGCAGAGGCGGAGGCTTCCGGAATATTCCCCACTAAAAATGCAAACGCCTACACGGTGCTGCGGCCGCAGTATGCTGGGCCGGGGCAGCCGCAGCCTATGCCGCCTGCCTAGCGGGGAAAAGTTCCAATGCGACAAATAGCCAAACACTATCTTCCGACCCGAAGAGCGAACAACCCGCAATCGAAGATACGCGCATTTGATGGGAGACGAGCATGCAGCGACAATTCCAATACGAGGGTGGAGATCGGGTGTTGTCGGTTTCCGAACCGCAAATCGACGAGGACACCTGGAGTGTAGACGTTCGTCTGGAAGACGCTTCTGGACAGACCGTCTGGGAGCATGTCATTTACGGCATCGACGAGGTGCAAGCCACGCTCCTGGGCTTACATTTTGCGAAAACCCGATTGCTGGATGACGGCGGCTACCGTTTTCTCGGCGGCACCGATTTGATGCTGCCTTGATTCACGCCCGTTCACAGCCACGTATTCGCATGTCTATTTGTCCGATTCTCCAGAATCGGACGAGCTGCGTCGCGCCGCTTGAATTTTCCTACGGAAAATAGCGGAATTTAAGGATGGCTCCGTCGTACGGAAGCTCCCAGAGCTTCCTCCCTCCTCGCGTCGCGCCGCTTGAATTTTCCTACGGAAAATGGCGGCGCGACACGCCGATTTGAGGTTGTGTGGGTTTTGGTGTAGATTAGTCCACTGTCTGCGAGCGTGGCGGAATGGTAGACGCGCTGTCTTCAGGTGGCAGTGAGTGTATGCTCGTGGGGGTTCAACTCCCCCCGCTCGCACCATGATGAAAGGCCGGAGCCGAAAGGTTCCGGCCTTTTCGTTTCCCAAGCGGCAGTAAGGCTCAGCTGCTCCCGACGCCTCCAGTGACTGGAAAAATCAGGACTCGTGTTCGTCTCGGTAATGGTTCCCCCATGTCTTCATCGCCTCGATGATCGGGCGTAAGCTTTCGCCGACTTCGGTCAGCGAGTATTCGACGTAGTCGTGAACGCGGTCGGCGCTTGGACCGAAGAGACTCTGCCGGCAATCCCGAACACTGCCAAGCATCTGGCCGACGTGCTCGCCGGCACCGACATGCGCCTTATCGTGGTCGGACGTGCGCAACATAAGTGTCCGATTCGGGAGAAACGGACAACTGTGGCGCAGTTTTACCCGTTTAGTTGTCCGTTTCTGGTGAATCGGACAATTACGGTATGGTTTTACGTTCTGGTTGTCTGATTCTGCAGAATTGGACAGTTTGTGGAGAATAGTTAGCGCACGAGGAAGACCATAATGATGATCATAGCGAAGCCGGTCAGGTCGGTGAAGGTGAACGTTTCGCCAGCCCATGCCACTGCGGTGATGGTGGCCATGACCGGTTCGCTGGTGCCGAGCATGGTGGCACGCACCGCGCCAACGCGCATCACGCCTGCCATGTAGAGCCAGAACGCGAGGAACGTGCCGCATACGATGGTGTAGAGCAGCAGGAGCACGCCTCGCGCGTCCAGTGCGGGAATGTTCGCCCACGGTTGCGCGAACGGGCATAGAATGAGTCCGGACATAAGGAATGTGATGCCGTTGATGGTCATGTTGCCCCATTTGAGCATGAGCATGACCGGCAGGATGGACATGGCCGCGGTGCTCACTGCGTCAACCAGTCCCCATGCGAGCCCCTGCCATGGCAGCGACAGCGAGGCGAAGTTGCCACCGGTGGCGATGAGAAACGTGCCTGCGAATGCCAAGAGCACGCCGACCAATTCACGCTTGAGGGGCAGTCGTTTGACGCGCAGGCATACCCAGGCGAGCACGAAGACCAGGTTGAGCGTCTGCAATACGGTGGCGGTTCCGGAGTTCGTCCAGTCGATGGTCATCAGGTAGGAGACCTGCACCAGAAGCACGCAGATCAGCGTGGTGACCAGATATTTCGGATACGATTTGACGTCTTTGACCGCTCCGGCGAGTTTCTGCGGCGTGGTGATGGCCGATCCGACCAGGAAGATCAGGCTGGCGAATAGCGCGCGCACGCAGGAAAGCCAGATCGGATCCAGCTGGTAGTCGCGCATCAGCAGTTTGGCCACGGTGCTGTTCATACCCCACATGGCACCGCCCAGCAATGTCATGCCAGTGCCGATGAGCAGACTTTTCGGCGTCTGTTCCAGCACATGTTCCGTTTTTTTCGCGGTTTTTTTCGCGGTTTTTTGCGATTCGGAAGTTTTCTGCGATTGCGACGCCTGTCCCGACGTTTGCTTTGCCACGGACTGCCCTCGCTCTCTCTCCACGGCTTTCACGGCAAATTCACGGCGATTGTAGCGCAGACGGTATGCATATTAAACGTCAGTCATACAAAACAGATTTATTCCGCCAAACTTGCGTTCGGTGCCGCCAAAAAAACGAGGATTTTGTCAAGATATGATTCGAGCACGGCATTCGGCATGGAGAAAATTTCGTGCAATGACTGGCTGTATCGCACTTTTTCGATGGAACCGCCGCCTTCTCGCACACGTTCGATGAAGTCATCTTGCGGACCGTTGAGCACCCACACGTCGCGACCGGCTTGGAATAGCAATACCGGGGCTTCGATGGCTCCGCACATGTCGGGTTTGAGCACGGCACGAGAAAGCGCCATCGCCTGGTTTGCCCAATCGAACGTGGCCGCGTTGGTCTGGCACGTCACGTCCGCCAAACGTTGCTTGTGGAACCAGCGGATGCGCACTTCGGAGGCTCCCTCGTAATCGTCGAGATTGAGGTTTCCGTCGAAATCGGTATGACCGAACACGCGTGATTTGCCGAAGCCAAGCCCGCAGATTACGCCGACCACAATGCGTGCGATCCACGTTGGCATGCCAACCACCGGCGCGATCATCGGCGCGGACAGGACCGCCTTGTCGAACAGCGACGGGTAGCGTTCCAGCACAGCCGCGCCGATGCCGCCGCCCATGGAATGGCAGTACAAGTACATCGGGCCATCACCGGCCGTCTCACGTCCCACGGTCTGCGCGAATGTGGCGAAATCGGCCACATACCGGCGCCAATCGTCGATCCACACCAAGCTCGGGTTGCTCATGTCGTGCGTGGAATGGCCATGCCCGCGATGTTCGAACACGCATACGGAGTAGCCGGCCAGTAGGAAGTACCACACCATTTCGCTGTATTTGCGACCGAATTCGGTGAATCCGTGCGAAATCACCACCGCACCGCGGAATACGCCCGATGCGCCGTCTTCACGTAATGCGTCGAATTTGTGCGCGTCGTAGCAGTAGTAATGTAACCGACCAGGATGCTCCAGCTTAGGCAGCATATTGCCGTCCCAATCAACGGTGGCAGGTTCCATCCAACCTTCCGTCATGCAAGCCTGCAGCGCAGGCAGCACCGTAGTGTCCATTTCGGCGTCATAGCGCGCCTCGTCGATGAGCGTGATAGTCATGGTTCCATCTTAGGCGAACGGCGCCAAGACGAAACTAAGCACAGGCATGCGCGCTGTATAACGATGCGTCAGTGCATCAACGGCGTACCGGAACAACCGAATCGTCACCCCCGCGCGCCATCCTCGCATACTATGGAGGTATGAAGTTTGTTTCACTGCTGATGGTGGTAACGCTGTCTCTCACCGGCACACCAACGTATGCGTACGCGGCGGCAACTCCCGTTGACAACAACGGTGATATCTCCGCTGCCAAAGATTCCAACTGCCCAACATGGCTGCAATGGCTGTGTGGGAAAGGAAAGTGATCGCATAATGACCACGTCGGAAAAGCATCCTAAGATTCATCGCATCGCGCTGGTCGACAATGATCCGCGAGCGCTGGATTCGCTCAGTGCCGTCATTGCCAGCAAAGTGCCGACCGCGTATGTGGTGTGGACGGCGACTTCAGGCTGTGAGGCGATAGAACGTTGCCAGGATGCGAACGGCCATGTCAGCTTATTGATTCTCGATATGTCGATGGAGGGATTGCAAGGCCCCGCCACATGTCGTCGGTTGCGTTTGATGGGCCAGCGCATGCCGATTCTCGGTGCAACCAGTTTTTCCATCAATAGTTATCGGGACAAGCTGGTTGAGGCTGGTGCGCAAGGGCTGGTTGGTAAGGAGAATGCCGACCAGTTGGCGCAGATTATTATGCGTATGTGCAATGGCGAGGTGATGGAGGGATTTGAGCCGCCTGCGTTGGCCAATCTGCGTATCAGCAGGGAAGCTGAGACCACTCCCGCGCTTACCGTTCGTGAGGAGCAGATTATTTCCTTGTGCGCGGAGGGCATGCTTGACCGGGACATCGCCGAGCGTTTGGGGATTTCCGAAGCCACCATCCGCAAACATATGCAAAGTATTTTAAGAAAACTTAACTGCAAGACCTCGCGTCAGGCAGTGGCACTGTGGGTGAGGTCCAATGCGCTCTAAACCCGCAACTCAGTGCATTGCGTGGCGCAACCGTATGCGCACGCAGCATCCGAACCTGTGGCATCCAATCCGTTTCGCCATTATGCTGATCGTGCTTGCATGGACCATATACGGCGTTTGCTACGAGCCTCCTACCGACATATTTGGCGTGATATGGGTTGCGATGCTGGTTACGGCGCTCGTACCGTCTCCGCTGTTTCTGAAAAGTACATCGGTGGCGATTCTCGTGATTGCCTCCATAGGCGATCTGTTTACTCCCTACGCGCATTTGGGAAATTCTCTTCCCGCGCAGCTTTACGCCTATGGCATGCTCGCATACAGCACTAATGCCATTATCGTGGCAACGTTACTCACATATTACGTTGTTAACATTCTGCTGATTGACCCCCCTGGCCCAAATACCAACCCCGTTGCCATGGTCAGCATGTATGCCATGGTGCTACTGCTTGGTCGGGCGTTGAGTTGGAGCGAAAAACAACGCAGAAAAGCTTCGAAGCGGCGCAGAACAAGAATCGTCTGCAGGAATTGGAAAGCCGCGCACGCATTGCCGATGCCATTCACGATGCGGTGACGGGCGATTTGTCAGCGGCGACGTTTGTAGCGCAACGGCATATCGGTGGCAACTCTAGCAGTCCTGGCGTCGCTGCTGACCCTGCCAACGCAACCACAACTACGGCAACCACAACAGCCGATGCCGAAGACTGGCGTCAAATCAACGAATATATTCTTTCCGCATTGACGAACGTGCATCGCGTCATCGACGAATTGAATATGGACGCCACCACTCTCCCCGGCGACGCCGACGGCGAAGCGTTGGCCAATCTGCTGCGAGCAACACTGGATGACGGCGATCATCGCTTGCGCAAGCTTGGCTTCCATATCACGTCCATTCAGCACTGCGCGGGCGGCAAGCCGAGCGCATCGCAAGCAATCGCCGAACTTGCCAATAATCTGCTACGCGAAATCTATGCGAATATCGCACGCCATGCCGCTCCGGGAAGCAAGGTCGATCTTTCGGTGATGCTCCGGCCGAATGCCATCGAAATCACGCAAATCAATCCCATGAAAGAGGACATGGCTGGAGCTGACGAGCGCGATGACGAACTACCGGGCGGCCACGGGCTCGCCTCGTTCAAGAAGCAGCTCGAATCGTATCAGGGCATGCTCACCACGTCTGCGCAGGACGGCAGTTGGACGTTGTTTGCGTACATTCCGGTGACCGTCATCGACGATTCGCCCGGTTTGCTTGAACAAGTGCAGGTTTGATCGCATCTGCATTGCAGATCTGACGCTATTCGTTTGCTCTTGCTTGATTTTTGCTCTTTTTCTACGATTTTCGGCTTTCTCAAGCCCAACTTGGAGAGGGGTACACAAATGTGGTACCCCCTCGCTTGCGAAGTCGTTTTCGCCTGTTTTATGTTGGCAATCGAGAAGGGAACGCGTTCGCCCACGACGCTCGGATGCTTGGCAGTCCGGAAGTCGCAGGGGAACGCGTTTTGCTTTTGTTCGTTGCTTTTGCTTGCGCTTTTGCAATTATCATTACAGCGCTATCGGAGCAGCACTACCGCTTCAATGCTTCCGCGAGGAAATCGCGCTGCAGGATCAGCAGATTTTCGGCGACCGTCTCATCGTTGGTCATGTGCGTGATGCCGGTCAACGGCAGGAACGTGTGCTTGCGTCCGGCAGCCATCAGCGCTTGGCTCAAACGCAGGCTGTGCGCAATCGTCACATTGTCGTCGGCGAATCCGTGGATGAGCATGAGCGGGCGATCGAGTTGCGGCGCGTCGGCGATGATGCTGTTACGTTCGTACACGGCCGGGTCGAGGCCGAGGTAGCGTTCGGTGTAGTGCGTGTCGTACAGCGTCCAGTCAGTCGGGGGTGCGCCCGCGCAGGCTGCGGCGAATGTTTCCGGCGCTTCCAGCACGGCGAGCGCGGAGAGGAATCCGCCGTACGACCAGCCGATCATGGCGACTCGGTTGAGGTCGGGTTGTGGAATGGTGGTTGCCGCATCGCCTTCAGCCAGCGCGTTCAACGCTTCCGGCAGCGCGTGCACGGCGTCGACTTGGTCTTCGAGCGTCACGGATTTCATGGTTTCGTAGATGGCGCGATCCCATTTCGGCCCGCGTCCGGTGGTGCCGCGCCCGTCGGCGGTGACCACGATGTAGCCCTGATCGGCCCACCATTGCGCGTCCCAGTAGAAGGCTTGGCTTTCGACGACTTGCTGGAATCCGGGGCCTCCGTAGGGCTTCATGAGTACCGGCAGGGTGGTTGCGTGCGCGTATTCGCTGCCGGCTGAAGGCATCACGATCGCCGTGTACAGCCCGCGTTCGCCGAGTCGGGCGAAGTGCACGTTCGGCGTGAATCCGGGGGTTTCGGCATGGTTTTCGATTGGTGCGACCACCATTGACGCCACGTCCGTACCATTTTCGTCGGTTGTGGCGATGTTCATGCAATGCTGCATTTGCACAGTTGCATCATCCATGCCGCGGCCGGTCACCACGCAGCCGTTGCCTGCGCGAGACATGGTCCACTGGCCGGGCGCGTAGGTGAGGGGTTCCCATGTGCCGTCATAGCGGATCGACACCACGTCGAAGCTTCGGGCGTCATGGTCGGCTGCGTTGGATTGCCAGAGGAATGGCAGGTCGCTTTCCGGCAGGATTTCAGGGGTGCGCTGTACCACGCAGAGCACATCGTCGTCGGTCACGTCGAGTACTTCGCGCACCTGCAGTCCGGCTGGGGTGAATGGCATGCCGTTCGCGGTGAGGCGGTTCGTGTCGGCATCCATGTCGTTCATCGCGCAGATCAGACGTCCGTTCGGCGTGAACGCGGGCGTACCGTGGATCAGGTCGAGCCAGTAGGCGTTGCTGTGTTCTTCGAGCACGCGCGTGCTGCCCGGGCGTTCACCTTCGGCATATTCGGGGATGGCGATGGAGAAGGTTTCGACTTGGTCGCCTTCGTCGTCGGTAAATCCGTTTTCCGCGTCTCGCATGGTGGCGATCGGCTCGCCCACGTGGATGGCGAGTACCTGATCGTGCTGCTGGAGTCGGTCTTGCACGAGGATGATCGGCTCATGCCCGCTCGTCCAGCTGACTGCGGCCAAGTATTCGTAGGTTTCATGATCCCACTGCACCTCATTGGCGATTGCCCCGTAGCAGCAGTTGTCGCTGTCGAAGCCGAGTTCCAGCAGGGTCAGTCGCACGTTGGCATTGGCGGTCAATGCTTGCGGATAGCGGTTGGATCGTGCAGGATTCGCAGGATTGGCTGGGTCTGAAAGATGCCAGATTGGTTCCGGGGATTCGTCGTAGGTTTCGAACAGCACATATTTGGAATCGGGAGACCACCAGAAGCCGTCGTAGCGGTCCATTTCCTCGCCTGCTGCGAATTCCGCCAAGCCGATCTTCCATTCGCCGTCTTGCGGGATTGAAGCGACTACCGAAATCGCGTCTCCGATTTCGCAATCGTCGTCACCGGAAGCCGTATCGAAAGCGGTATCGGCAAGATCGACATTCACCAGATAGGTGCCGGTGGTGTACATGACATGTTGCCCGTCAGGGCTGATACGCGGGTTCAGTACCGGCTTGAGCTCGTCTTCCTCTATGGCGATGGCTCGCGTCACGCCGGCTGCGATGTCGGTGAGGAAGAGTTGTCCGTTGATGGTGAAGGTCACGCGGTTGCCGCTTGCGTCGGTGGAATAGCCGACGATTCCGGAACCGCCTTCGCGTGCACGTTCGCGACGCGCCCGTTCTTCAGCGGGAACGTCTTCGGCGTCGGCATCGGCGAGCAGCGTGCGTGGATCGGCAAGCAGCATTTCGCTGGCGTTGCCGTTTTCGTCGATCACACTCATCCACAGTGAGGTGACGGTGTCTTCCGGACCATCGGAACGCAGGAACAATGCACGGGAACCGTCTGCAATCATACGCGCGGCACGCGGAGCTCCGCAGGAAAATCGCAATGTACGAGCTTTTTTACGAGGAAACTGTCGAATCACATCTGTCATATTCCCAACCTATCACCATTCCATATCTCCTTTCCCACAGACATCCATCGCACAGCATGGGAATCGAAATGATGGTGACAAACCCACAATCATATACCCCCCAGGTGGTATAAAGACCGAAATAGTGCATGAAATTTTTGCAATTAAAGGGCTTACGAATTGGCGCTCGGCGCTCTACCGCGTAGGATGGGTGAGGATAGAAAGGGACAAGCATGAGTGTTCTCGACCGATTTGAGAAGAGCGTGGAAGGCGCCGTCAACGGGGTTTTCGCCAAGTTCGGGTCCAAGGACCTGCAGCCCGTCGACCTTTCCAGCGCGCTGGAACGTGAGATTGATAAAGAGGCCATGCCCGTCACGCGAGACCGCACCGTGGCGCCGAACGAGTACCGTTTCAAGCTCAGCACACCGGATTTTAACAACATCGTCGATTGGGGCGCCGAGGCGCTGGCCAACGAGCTGGCCGACAACCTCACCCAGTATGCGAAGGACCAGCATTATGCATTCGTAGGCCCGGTCGTGGTGATCTTCGAAGAGGACCTCGAATTGACCAAGAGCAACTTCAAGCTGACGAGCGAATCCGTGCAGGGCAACACCGTGCCCGTCACCACCGAGGCGCAAACCGAAGATTGCCCGATGCTGGAGATCGGCGAGCACCAGTATCTGCTTACGGAAAGCAAGACCATCATCGGCCGCGGATCCGACTGCGACATCGTGATTGACGATCCGGGCATCTCCCGCCGCCATATGGAGATTGACGTCACCGACAATGGCAGCACCGTCATCGCGCGCGATCTGGGCTCCACCAACGGCATGTATGTCGAAGGCCACCATGTCGAGGCGGCCACACTGCTCGACGGCAACACCATCACCATCGGCCGCACCCGAATCCTGTATTGGGCCTCTTCGCAGGATCAGGAGTAACCAACCCCAATCTCGGGAGTTGCCTCTATGCTCACTGAACTTACTTTCGCGATCCTCAAGTACGGCTTCCTCGTACTGCTTTGGATCTTCGTAGCCTGCACGGTGCGTTCGCTGTACAGGGATGTGGAAACGCTCAGCCCGCGCAAGTCGCGGGCTCATCGCCGTAAGGAGCGTCGCGCGCGCAAGGCCGTCGAAGCGCCAGCGCCCGTGGCCGCCCTCGCGCCGGCGGTCGGCGCTACATCAAGTGCCAAACCTACCTTACTGGTCATCATCGATGGCCCTCTTGCCGGCAGTTCCGTCCCCCTGACCGGCAACACCATCACGCTTGGCCGTTCCGCATCGAACACCGTGGTCTTGGATGATGAATTCGTCTCATCCCATCATGCGCGCGTCTACACGGATCCCGCCACCGGCAAATGGGCCGTCGAAGATCTGGGTTCCACCAACGGCACTGTGGTCAACCAGCAGCGTCTGAACGCGCCGATGATCCTCGGAACACGCATTCCCGTACGCATTGGCGCAACCACCTTCGAATTGAGGTGACCTGTTTGCCGACTTCCCCCGCTTCACAACCGCTGTTCATGTATTCCACCGTCGTTTCCGACGTGGGTACCGTACGTTCCAATAATCAAGATTCCGCGTTCGCAGGCGAGCATCTGATCGCCATCTGCGACGGCATGGGAGGCCATGCGGGAGGCGACACCGCCTCCACCATCGCCATCCGTTCGCTGGCCCACATCGAGCAAGACAATGTGCAGGGCGATGTCCAGATTATTGCCCACATGCTGAAAACCTCGGTGATGGCCGCGCATGACGCGATCGTCGGCAAGGCGAAACGTGAACGTCGTCTCGCGGGCATGGGCACCACCGTCACTTCTGTCGCACTGGTTGCGGGATATTGGGTTGTGGCGCATATCGGCGATTCCCGCGCGTATCTACTGCATGACGGCCGTTTGATCCGCATGACATCCGACCACAGCTATGTGCAGCATTTGATCGATACCGGCCGCATCAGCGAGTCCGAGGCGCGCAATCATCCGCAGCGCAACGTCGTGATGCGGGTTTTGGGCGATTTCGATATCGACTCGCGCCCGGACATCGCCGTACGCAAGGCGCATCCGTCCGACCGTTGGCTGCTATGCTCCGACGGCTTGTGCGGCGTGCTTGAGGATTCCACGTTGCAGGAGGTGCTATCCACCTGCTCCGATCAGGAAGAATGCGCTCAACAGCTGGTTTCGATGGCGCTTCGTGCCGGCAGTACCGACAATGTCACCGCGGTCATCGCCGACGCGACGCTCGCCCTCGACGCGGACGCGTTCGACCTGCCACATCAGACACCGCTGGTCGGCGGCGCGGCCAGCGCAAGCCTCGAACCGATCGCCGACATCATCAACGAGCCGGTCGCATCCGCACCCGCACTGCGCGAAGGCAAGAAGTCGCCGGCGGCCCGCGCGGCGGCATTGCGCAACGGCAAGAATCCCGACGAAAACGACAATCCTCAGGAACAGCGCGTGGCACAACCGTCCACGGTACGCGAGGAAAACGGCGACCGCACCAATCCCGATACCGGAGAAATCCCCGTCGTGCAAAAGGATGACGGCCGTATTTCCGCCGATCCAAACGATCCGGAAGTCGCCAAAGCCATCCACAACGAACATATCGAGCAACGCAAGACGAAGCGATCACGCACCCGACGCAACCGCGTGATCGCCATCATCGTCACTATCGTGATACTGCTAGGGCTGGCAGGCGGCGCTTTCGCAACCTACCGCTGGAGCCAAACCAAGTACTATATCGGCGACAATAACGGCGAAGTGTCGATTTTCCAAGGCGTGCCGACCAGTCTGTTCGGCTTCCAGCTATCGCATGCCATCACCGACACCAATATGAAGACGAGCGAACTGCCGCCAAGTTGGCAGGAGCAACTCACGCAGGGCATTTCCTTCGATACGTACGGCGAGGCGAAAACGCATACGCGCCTGATCAAAAAGCAGCTGAAACAGCAGCAGGACGCCGAAGCGCAGAAGGTGCAAAACAAGACGAACAGCGGATCCGACAGCAAGTCGTCAAGCAAATCCTCTGATACGACTTCCGACAAATCGTCAAGCAAATCAGGTGATTCGGGCAACGCTTCGGCAGACAAGTCAGGCGGTGACCAGTCATGATGGCAACCCGTCTGAAGCAATTCGGCCTACTCTTGTTCAGCATGCTGATTTGCGGCGTCTCATTCTTCCAGATGTTCGAACGCACCGCTGGCGGTTTTCCGCATAGTTACCTGTGGATGCTTGCATTCGTCGGCGCATTGTTCCTGACTGCCTGGGGATTGCTGCTGCGGTTCCAGCCGTACGCCAACCAAGCGATCATGTGCTGCGTGATGGTGTTGACGGGCACCGGCATCATGATGATCGCCCGCATCGATCAGGATTTGAACACGTCCGTCGCGTTCAAACAGTTGCTTTGGCTGTCGATCGCGCTGGTTGTGGTGAATCTGCTGGTGATTTTCATGAAGGATTACCGTGTGTTGCGGCGGTTCTCGTACGTCAGCATGGTAATCGGTTTGGTATTGCTGCTGTCGCCGATGCTTCCGGTGGTCGGTTCCGAACAGTATGGCGCCCGTATTTGGGTGAAGATTCCCGGTTTGGGATCGTTCCAGCCAAGCGAATTCGCGAAACTGTTCCTTGCGTTCTTCTTCGCCTCCTACCTATATGACCACCGCGACCAGCTTGCGGTCGGCGGCAAGAAGGTATTGGGCCTGCAGTTGCCGCGCATCAAGGATCTGGGGCCGATCATCGTGGTGTGGATCGTGTCGATGGGCGTGCTGGTCATGCAGCACGATTTGGGCACGTCGCTCATGTTCTTCGCCATGTTCGTGTCCATGCTGTATGTGGCCACAGGGCGTACCAGTTGGATTGTGATTGGTTTCATCGCGTTCGCCGTGGGCGCGTTTGCGGCGGCCAACATTTTCAGCCATGTCGGCGCCCGTGTTGGCGCTTGGCTGCATCCGTTCGACTCGACGCAATACAACAAGGAGTATGGCGGCTCATACCAGCTCGTCACAGGTATTTTCGGACTAGCATCAGGCGGCTTGATGGGCACCGGCCTTGGGCAAGGTCACCCGTCGCTCACTCCGATCGCCAACTCCGACTACATCTACGCGGCACTTGGCGAAGAGCTGGGCCTCACCGGCCTGATGGCCATTCTGATGCTCTATTTGCTCATCATCGCCGCCGGGATGATCACTGCGATGAAAATCAAGGATGGGTTCGGCAAACTTCTCGCATCGGGCCTCGTGTTCACCATGGCCTTCCAGGTGTTCACCGTGGTGGGAGGCATCACATTAGTCATACCGCTTACGGGTTTGACTCTTCCGTACATGGCCGCCGGCGGATCCTCACTCATAGCGAATTACATGTTGGCAACACTCTTAATGGTGATTTCCAACTCGGCAAACAAACCCGAATCCGATATCGACAGCGACACGTTCCAATACGAGGCGATGCAGGCACTGAGCGCCCGCAAGCAGAGCCGCGCCCGCAGAAGCGTTGCCTCCGAGCAATCCGCTGCACAATCGCAAGCTGTTTCACAAGCAGCCACGCAAGCCGTTCCACAAGTCGCCATACCGGCCACCATGCAGCAATCGCAGGCAACGGAAATCATCTCCACGGAAACGCCGGTCGCAGGTATGCCAATCACACCCCCTACTCCCCCATCGATTGGGTTCGGCACATCTGACATGACGAGCACGCCGAACCCATCGGGCAACACGTCAGAGGGGAGCCAAGCATGAATAAATCACTTCGCCAACTGTTCACCATCGTGGTGGCGCTGTTCGTCATTCTGGGCATGTCCACCACGATCATCACGGCGATCCGCGCGAACCAGCTCAACAGCGATCCGCGCAACACCCGCGCCCTCTACCACGAGTATGGTGCTCCGCGTGGCGCGATTCTCGCGTCGGACGGCTCCGTCATCGCCAAATCCGACCCGTCGAACGACGCGTTCTCCTATCAGCGCTCTTATGCGGCCGGCGAGCTGTATGCGCCGGTCACCGGCTTCTTCTCCATCAGCCAGCGCGGTTGGAGCGGTATCGAAGCCTCGCGCAGCTCGCTGCTGTCGGGCCAATCCGACCAACTGGTGTGGCAGCGGTTCAAATCGCTGTTCACCGGCCAAGAGAACAAGGGCGCGACCATCGAAACGTCCATCGATCCGAAGATCCAGCAGGCCGCCTACAACGGCCTCGCCAACAATGACGGCGCGGCCGTGGCCATCGAGGTGAAGACCGGCCGTATTCTCGCCATGGCGAGCACGCCAAGCTACGATCCGAACCAGCTGGCAAGCCACGACACGTCCGAAGCGAACGGCAACTATTCCACGCTCTCGCAAAACGAATCGAACCCGATGCTCAACCGCGTCACCTCGCAGCTGTATCCTCCGGGATCCACGTTCAAGACGGTGGTGGCGGCCGCCGCGTTGGAAACGGGCGAATACCAGACTGACACCGAGATTCCGGCCGGATCGAGCTATACGCTTCCAGGCACGGCCACGCAGTTGCCGAACGACGTGTCGCAGGCCGACGGTTCGGATGGCAAGATCACGTTGGAAGACGCGATGGCGTATTCGTCGAACACCGCATTCGCCCAGCTGGGCGTGGCTTTGGGTGACGAAAAGATCTCATCCATGGCCGAAAAGCTTGGTTTCGACAATCCAATCGCCGTCGACGGTTCCGAATCCACGGGCACGCCGTGGGTGAGCGTGGCGTCGAATTTCCCAACCGATGCGGCCGACGACAAGCTCGCCTTGGCGTCCATCGGCCAGGGAGACACCGTGGTGACCCCGCTACAGAACGCGCTGGTGGCCGCTGCAGTGGCGAACGGCGGCAAGGTCATGCGGCCGACGTTGGTGGATTGCGTGCGTTCCTCCGATCTGTCGGTCATCTCGCAGACCAAGCCGCAGGTAATGAGCCGCGCGTTCAGTTCGGACACCGCAGGCAAGCTCACGCAGATGATGGAAGCCGTGGTCACCAAGGAAAACCAGAATCTGGCCATTGACGGCGTGCAAGTAGCAGCGAAAACCGGCACCGCGCAGATCGGCGACGGCAACACGTCCATCGATGGCTGGGTGATAGGATTCGCCCCTGCGGACGATCCGAAGATCGCCGTTGCCGTGGTGGTGCACAATGTGGACTTGTATGGCTCGTTCGCCGCAGGACCGATTATGAAAGCGATGATGCAGGAGGCGCTGGCAGAGTGAAACTGATTGAAGGACAGCTCATCCACCGACGCTACAGGTTGGACGCCCGTCTGGCCCAAGGTGGCATGGGCGAAGTGTGGAAAGGCTACGACATCCAGTTGGGCCGCCCGGTGGCCATCAAGGCATTGCGTGGCGATTTAGGGGTCACGCAGGAGGCCAAACTGCTTCGTTTGCGCGCAGAAGCGCATAATTCCGCCAATCTTGCACACCCGAACATCGCTGCTTTGTTCGAATACTACGAGCATGACGGCATCGGCTTCCTCATTATGGAGTATGTGCCCAGCAAGTCGTTGGCCGACCTGTTTCACGAGCAGAACGGTCCGATGGAGCCGACCCGCTTGCTGCCGATTCTCATCCAGACCGCACGTGGCTTGTTCGTCGCTCATTCGCATGGCGTAATCCACCGCGATGTGAAGCCGGCGAATATCATGGTGTCCGATTCCGGCGAGGTGAAGATCACCGATTTCGGCGTCTCCTACTCCACTAATCAGGAGCAGATCACGCAGGACGGCATGGTGGTAGGCACCGCGCAGTACATTTCCCCGGAGCAGGCGCAGGGCCAGCATGCCACGCCTCAATCCGATATCTATTCGCTTGGCGTCGTCGCCTACGAGGGCCTATGCGGGCATCGTCCGTTCACGGGCGCCACGCCGGTTGACATCGCCGCAGCCCATGTCAACAATCCGGTTCCGCCGCTGCCCGACTCCGTCGATGTGCAGCTGCGTGAATTCGTCATGTCAATGCTGGCCAAGGATCCCCTTGACCGTCCAAAGGACGCGTTGACGGTGTCGCGCACATTGTCCCGCATCGAACGCCGTCTGCTCGACCAGCAGACACAATTGGCTGACACGATGGTGGTGCCTACGGGTGGAAGGCTTCCGCGCCGCGTGGTCAGCAGACCTCATATCTCCTTGATCACTGATGGGAAGGAACAGGGATGAACATCAACATGCCTACCTCTTTGGCTGGTGAACGTTACCAGCTCGGCCAACTGGTCGGCCGTGGCGGCATGGCCGAAGTGCACGTGGCGCTCGATACGCGTCTTGGGCGTACCGTCGCGGTCAAGATCATGCGCGCCGACTTCGCCAACGACAAGATCTTCCTTGAGCGTTTCCGTCGCGAAGCCCATTCCGTGGCGCAAATGAACAATCCCAACATCGTGAACATCTACGATTCGGGCGAGGAAGTCGTCACCACCGAAACCGGCCAGACCGAGCATCTGCCGTATCTGGTGATGGAGTATGTCAAGGGCCAGACCCTGCGCGACATTCTCAAAGTGAACGGCGCTTTGAGCCAGCGCGACGCCGAACAGGTGATGATGGGCGTGCTCAACGCGCTCGAGTATTCGCATCGCATGGGCATCATCCACCGCGACATCAAGCCCGGCAACATCATGATTTCCGAGC